>ENA-OWXQ01000688-OWXQ01000688.1-human-gut-metagenome-genome-assembly--contig:-NODE-688-length-15545-cov-15.2987_pt1 | contig 15545 bp, 14 predicted proteins | sample MGYA00249246_ERZ652059 | MGnify/ENA primary metagenome ERZ652059 (study PRJEB26925, sample SAMN05827064) | human gut metagenome | biome: ENVO:2100002; feature: ENVO:00000062; material: ENVO:00002003...
TGGGCTCGGAGATGTGTATAAGAGACAGCCCCGAATCCCACCCCGCCGACGCCTCCCGTGACGCCGCCGCTTCCGCCTGAAGTGAATGACAACATCTCAATCGGTACCTCCAGCGGTCAGGCTGAAGCGTATCAGACTGACATGGAAGATCTTCGCAAGCGTACTGGCGAAGTCCGTTATGGGACACAGGACGGCGGCTGGGTTTCGGTCTTTGGCAAGAAGGATTCCGTCAAAGCCAGCGGGACCGCAGGCTTCAAGCAGGAAATCTACGGCTTGAACATCGGTGTTGACCGTCTAGTCCACGCCGACGAAGACAGCGCCTGGCTGCTCGGCGGTGCGTTCCGCTACAGCGATGCCGATCAGAAGGGGCTTGGTTCCGGTTATACGACGGGTACGCTTCAGGAATACTCCGGAAAGCTCTATGCGACGTGGATGCACGACAAGGGTTCCTATGCCGACTTCGTGCTTCAGACCGGTCGCTATGAACAGGAACTCGAAGGCTTCGACAACACGGGCATGGACAAGTCCAAGGCCGACTACGGCACCTGGGGCTTCGGCGCCAGCGTTGAAGTGGGCCACATGTTCTCGTTCGACGGTGGCGTTGATGACCGCCTGTGGTTAAACCACTGGTTCCTCGAGCCGCAGCTGCAACTAAGCTACTTCCTCGCCAAGGGTGCCGACTACACGACTTCCACGGGGCTCAAGGTCGATCAGGGGAATGCGGACTTCCTGACCGGCCGTGCCGGCTTCGTTCTCGGCAAGAAGTTCAACTATGGAACGGTTGACGATCTGGATCGCCGTTACTTCCAGGTCGCCCTGTTGGGCGGCGTCAAGCATGAATTCCTCGGCGGCGATCAAACGATTTCCTATACGGGTGTCGATGGCGCCAAGGCCAGCGTGCATGCCGGCGACATTGATGGCACGCGCTTCTATTACGGCGTCAATTGTGACTGGCAGGTGACTGACAACTTCCGTCTCTATGCGCAGGCAAGTCGTGAAGAAGGCGATCGCTATACGAAGGACTACGACATCAGCATCGGCGGCAAGCTACTGTTCTGATGAGTCCTCGGGCCGTCCCGATCGTTTCGGGACGGCTGTTCAAACAATCAAGACTGCTCCTTCCTGTCGAGGATGACGGAAGGAACGGCAGACCCAATGAATAGGAATGAAAATGAGCTGTAGAAAACAGGCATTGGCGATGATTGCCATTGCAGGCATGTCCGCCAACATTTTGGCGTCGGAAATGTCCCTCGAAGATTGCGGACGGACGGCTGAGACGTTTGCCTTTGTGGCCGATGTCTCCGGATCCATGATGCAGACTGTCGGGCACATGAAGTCTCAGGCGCAGAAGGAGATCGAAGAAGCTCGCGAGCGTGGTGAATCGCTCCCGAAAATCCGTCTTGTGCCTCCAGCGAATGAAGAGATTGACAAGCTGACTCGTCATGAACTGACGCACCGCTTCATCGAGAAGGCCGGCACCTATGCGATTGAGAAGGCCGGGATGCAGTCGTCGGTTCTGACAGTGGCGCCCTTTACTCTGCTGGTGCCGATGAAGGAGCGCAATTCTGAAGAGTTCAAGGCCGATCTTCAAAAGAAGTTTGGCGTTCGTCTGGAGGTGTTCGGTCGCTCAACGTGGATGGGGAACCGCGCCTTTGAGAGCTTCTCTGAACAGCTTTCCAAGTCACAGGCAACTGTTCTCGTTACTGACGGCAACTTTGAGGTTGATCCCGATCAGAAGCATTTGGATCCGGTGGCAACGTTGAAGGCCTTCTATGCAGCCAATCCGAAATCCTGCATCCATATCGTGTCTGCCGCTTATACGGAAAAGGAGCGAAAGGCCATTGATGAGCTTGCTTCGGTTTCCACCTGCGGCCGCGTCGACGACCTGGAAGCCTTGATGACGGATGACACCTTGTGGAAGAGCTTTGTTGAAGAGGTCTTCTATCGTGAATGTCAGAAGAACGGTGTGATTGAAATTCAGAGCATCAACTTTGCGTTCGACAAGTCGAACCTTCCTGAAGAAAGCCGCCGCATTCTGGACAAGGCGCTCGTGGTCATCAATTCGCGAGACAAGTCTGAAAAGATTGAAATCCGAGGCTGGACCGACTGGGTCGGCAGCAACAAGTACAACGCCGGTTTGTCCCAGCGTCGTGCCAATGCCGTTCGTCAATACTTCATTGAACATGGCATTGACGCCGATCGATTGACGGCGCGCGGCATGGGCAAGTCCTTCAAGTACACCAACAAGACCGATGACGGTCGCTGGATGAATCGCCGGGTCGAACTGATTTTCGAAGGTGGCCTCCAATCCAATGACTCTGAAAAGTGTTATGACACTGAGTCTCTGAACTGATTCTCGTGATCGTTTAGCTTTGTCTTAGGCGATAACTCTGCGCCCGTGGTTCGCAAGAATCGCGGGCGCTGTTGCAAGAATCCTTGAACAACAAAGCGAGCCCTCAGGAACATTCATTTCGCGCAGTTGGCGCCGATGCCTTCACGTCTACCCATAGGCCTCCATGAAGCCTCAAAAATACCCCTTGCAATGCAAGGGGATCCATAGTAAATCAATGAATTCCCAAAGGAAGGAGTGCCCGTAGAACTAACAATCAACATGGAACTCAGGATAAATGTTCAACATATTGAACAGTAAAATGTATCTTTGTTCATTTAGCTAAACATTCGAGATATAATATTGTTCATCATATTGAACATGTGCCGAAATGATTGCCTCTGAAACACTGATTCAGGTGATGCTTGACAACCGAGAGCTTGTGGCGTCGAAAAAGGTCTTTCCCAGAGAAACCGAGATCGGCACCTTTCCTCGCTACGTGCTGGTCGGCGTTCGCCGATCCGGCAAGTCATATCTCCTCTATCAAAAGATCCAGTCCCTTCTCGTAAACGGGAAGAACTGGGACGACATGCTGTATCTCAATTTCGAGGATGAACGGCTTCTGGGATTCGACGTCAGCGACTTCAACAGCATTTTGTCCTGCCATACGCAAATTTCCGGAAAGAAGGACTATCCCATCCTCTTTCTCGATGAAATACAAATCATCGACGGCTGGGAGCGTTTTGCGAGACGCATGGCGGATACAGGCTTGGAAATCTACATCACCGGCTCGAATGCCAAGATGCTCAGCACAGACGTTGCCGCTGTTCTGGGCGGACGGTTTATGTCGATCAATGTTTTTCCGTTGAGTTTCAGAGAATTTCTAGGATTCAAGAACATTCCTTCGGACCTGGCTTCCCGTCTCTCAACAGCCGGCACGGCTTTGATAAAGAACGGTTTCTCACAATACCTGCGCTTTGGAGGATTTCCTGAATGTGCAGAGTTCCAGAATCCAAGAGAGTACCTCAACAGTATTTTGCAGAAGGTCTATATCGGCGACATTGCAGTCCGCAACAAAGTCGAGAACCTTTACGCGCTACGAGTGCTTCTGAAGAAAATAGCCGAATCCGTCGGCCGGCCCGTGTCGTACACCAGGCTAACGCGCATCGTCACAGCCGTCGGCGTTTCGCTCGCCAAAAACAGCTGCATCAGCTACCTTAATTTCGCTCAGCAGGCGTGTCTGATTCTTCGCCTTGATAACATTGTTGGGAAACTCTCAGACCGAGAGTCCAATCCGAAGTTCTATTTCGTTGATACCGGACTCATCGAGCTTCTCAAACAGGACAACCTGTCTGACCAGCTGGAAAACCTTGTTGCGATCGAACTGCTGCGCCGGTACGGCCGCGAGGAAGCTGTTTTTTTCTACAAACGGGACATAGAGGTCGACTTCTACATTCCGGAAGAGAAAATCGGCATTCAGGTTTGCGTCAGACTGGGAACTGATCCCGACACCATTGCCCGGGAAATTGGGGCCTTCGACAAAATGGAAAAAGAGGTCGAACTGAAGCGCCGGATCATCATTACTTCCGATGAAGAGAAAACACTCCGCTGCGACATGGGTGACATAACTGTTATACCCGCCTGGAAATGGCTTCTCGATGTCGAACGGAAGGCCTGAAGGTCATCTCCTTGATCAAGCTATTTTTGAAGGACCGGCAGACAACAGATTCTGCCAACAGCCTTGATGCGTTGCAAGAAATCTCCGTTATAATAGTCTGCAATCGGCTGGAAATCGTCGTTATAACGGAGAATTCTTGCAATGGCTCTTCTCAAACGTGCCTTACTAGCATCTATTTTGAAACACAAGCCGCCCAAGGCCATGGTAATTTTTGGTCCGCGCCGTGTTGGGAAAACGACGCTTCTGCAACAAGCAGATATTTCTCTTTCTGCGACATGGTATACGGGTGACAGCCTGACCGACATCCAAGCATTGAACATTCCTTCCACGGATGACTTGCGGAATATTTTGCTTCAAGGAAAGGCACTAGTTATTGACGAAGCACAACGAGTACCCGATATTGGCCTGCTTCTCAAGCGACTGGTAGACATAAACGCCACGCTGGAGAATCCAGTAATGATCTTTGCAACTGGATCATCATCCTTCGAGTTGGCCTCTGGCGTGAAAGAGTCGGCCCTTGGACGTATTAAGGCACTTCAGATGTGGCCGTTATCAACCAAGGAACTTGCTGATAACTCTAGTTGGGGAAAGGTTGCTCAAAATATCCGTTGGCACATGGTTTATGGCATGTATCCTGAAATTTGCATGGACCCAGAATGCGCAAAAGAGAACCTGATGGATCATTGCAATGCCATGCTGTTCAAGGATATTTTTTCCCTTGGCGGAATTCGCCTCGGTGACAAGTTTGAAAAGCTTGTGCAGTATCTGGCGTATAACGTCGGTTCTCTGATCAGCTATGACAGCGTCAGCCGTGAGATTGGACTCAATAAGAATACTGTTGCAGATTACATCACGCTCCTGGAGCAATGCTTTATCGTGAAGGTTTGTCCTTCATACGCCAAAAATTTGTCGAATGAATTGAAAAAAAGCAAGAAGATTTACTTCTGCGACAATGGCATTCGCAATGCTGTAATTGGGGATTTCTCGCCCATCTCGAATCGCTCCGATGCTGGTGCCTTATGGGAAAATTTTGTATTCACCGAGCGCCTGAAACTGCATACTCTGAATAACGATTTCGCAAGAATCTATTTTTGGAGAACTTCAGACAGACGGCCGAGAGAGTTGGATTTTATTGAAGTTGTTGACGGGAAAATGACCGCAATTGAATGCAAGATGTCCAAGGAAGAAGTTGCCAAGCCAGGGGATGCTTTTGTCGCAGCATATCCGGAATGCCCAATTCATACGATATCCCCGGTGGATGTCATGAATCTTTGGACTATTTGAGAACTCAACAGATCATTCCAACCTTGCTTGAGAGCCTGAGTCCTTGCGATATGCAAGAAATCTCCGTTACGATCTACTAAAATCGGACTAAATTCGTCGCTATAACGGAGAATTCTTGTAATCGATCTTTTCCAACCTTCCTTATGCAGCCAACAGAAACACTCCGCTGCGACAGTGGCGACATAGCGGTTGTGCGTGCCTTGAAAAGGGAGGCTGCGCTTCGTTGAAATGAGCCTGCGTTAAGGCCGTTAAGCCGTCGGCTTCCATCAGTTGCTCTACGGCATCGTTCAGAATGGCCTGTTGCTGGTCGGTAAATTTTACGGTGTCGTTTATTTTGGGTGTACGGTGTGCCACGGTGATTCCTTTCGCGCCCTACGGGAGCGCTATTATCGCCTGGACACAAAAAACATTACATCCTCGATACAGCATCCTTGTATTGGACTCATTGGCTAGCAGACGCTTGACTATGCGGTCTCGTAGCTCTGTAGGATACCCCCATTTATCTCTCCTGGTGTGGTTTAACTCCTGGAAAGATATTTTGACATTAAGGGGTGTGTACCTGTGTCCCAATGGTTAAGAATCAGTGTCCCAGTAGATAAGAATCAAAAATTTAGGCTTCTGTCCCAATCTTTAAGAACCCCCCGTCCCAGTGTTTGAGAAGCGCCGTGCCAATAAATAAGAAAAGCCATCTATTAATCGATTAACAGAATGACAGAAAAAAACTCCGGCCAAGCAAAACTCAACCGGAGTCCGAAAACGCTGCCGCCGGTTTTGCCCGGCGGGCGTTTTAGTTATTGGAATGGTCGCGCAGACGTTCCTGGAATTCCGGGCTTCTCAGACGCCGGATCGCAGCGCTTTCAATCTGACGCACGCGTTCACGGGTAAGCCCCATCGCCTGACCGACTTCTTCAAGCGTATGGTCGTGGTTCGTGCCGATCCCGTAGCGCAGACGCAGTACCTGCGCTTCGCGCGGCTGCAGCTCACTCAGGCAATGCTGGATTTCGCCTTCCATCGCCGTGCGAAGGAAACGAACCTGGGGATCATCCGTCTCATCGCCCTTCACAAAGTCAATACGGCGCGCATCTTCATCGTCACCGATCGGGGCGTCGATGGATTCCACACCGCGCATGGCCTGCGTGAGAAGCTGAACCTTCGCAAGCGGCACCTGAGACAAACGCGAAAGCTCGGCGTCCGAGGGGTTGCGCCCCGTTTCCTGCAAAAGCTTCTGGCGCACGCGGCGGATCTTGTTGTAAGACTCCGTCATATGCACCGGGATGCGGATCGTGTTGCCGTAATCCGCCACGGCGCGCGTCACGGACTGACGTACCCACCAGGTTGCGTACGTGGAGAACTTATAGCCGCGGCGGTATTCGAACTTATCCACGGCCTTCATGAGCCCGAGGTTACCTTCCTGAATGAGGTCGGTCATCGCAAGGCCGCGGTTGACGTAGCCCTTCGCAATCGAAATCACGAGGCGAAGGTTCGCTTCGATCATCTTTGCCTTGGCGTTTGCGAGATTCGTCTGCGCGAGCTTAATCTGACGCGAGAGATCACGCTGATCCTTAAGCGACAAAAGCGCGGTCTGCTCGGCCTGGCGGAGCTCTTCCTGCAGATGAAGGATCAGCTCCCGGTTCAAACCGATCTTCACGCTGTAGGGCTTGCCGGCAGCGGCAAGTTCATCAACCCACTTCTCATCCATGCAGCGATCGTTCATGTCAGCGAGGAACTGCTGCACGGGCATGCCGCTGCGGTCAACCATCGCGTTTCTCAGACGGTGCAGGCTGTCGTTGACCTTATCCATGTGCGCGCCGATGACGTCCGCGAGATGCATCACGGTCTTAACGGCAAAGCGCACCGGAGCGAGCTCTTCGGCAATCTTGGCGCGGGCCTTGTCGTACTGGCCTTCCTTGCCCGGAACACCGAAACTGGCGCGGATCTTTTCGATTTCCTTGGCGCAGCCAGCAAAGAGCTTTAACGCACGGTCGCGCATCTCTTCGAGCTGTTCGCTTGTCATGGCCGCGGCACCGATATCGGTCTGAACGGCTGCATCGTCTTCGTCGACGTCAGCAAGTTCCTTCGTATCGGTAAAGCCGTCGATCACCTGGTCAATGGCGGATGCGTCATCTTTGAGCTGCTCGGACTGGCGGATCAGTTCCTCAACGGCCATCGGGTGCTGAATGACGGCGGTAAGAAGCTTACCCGTGTACTGTTCAATGGACTTCGCGACTTCAATTTCGCCCGCACGGGTTAAAAGCTTATGAGCACCCACGCCTCTCAGATACGCGCGCAGCGGATCTTTACTTAACCCCGCGCTTTCTTCGGGGGTGAGCATCGCGGCCGCATCTTCTTCACTGATTTCTTCATCATCACCGACGGGCTCGTTCATGATGATGTCTTCTTCGTTCGGGGTGGTTTCAAAGACCTGAATCCCCAGGCGTCCGAGCTGATCGGTGAGTTCGGAGAGCGCTTCTTCGTTGCGGACCGCGTTGTCCGGGAGCTTATCGTTGATTTCAGCGACCGTCACCCAGCCTCTCTGGCGGCCCATGCGCACAAGCGCACTGTAGCCGTTGCCGGTACCGGCCTCGTCTTCATCATCCTCAGAGGACGAGGTCGTCACGCCGCCTTCGGCCTTTTCCACGCTGTCGGCGAATTTGTCGAGATCTTCTAGTTCGGAAAGTTCGTCGCTGTCGCCTTCGGTGTCGCCGTCATCGGCGTCAAGGATTTCCTCGCCCACGCCGAATTCGTCCTCGTCCACAGCCTTCTTCGCGGACTTCTTGGGACGGCCGGCCTTCGCCTTCACGGTCTTTACGGGCGTCTCTTTCTCAGCCTTTGCAGCCTTCTTTTTCGCGGTCTTTGCGGGTTTTTCCTCAGCCGCTTCTTCGGCCTTTACGGCTTCAGTCTTCTTCACGGCGGACTTCTTTGCGGCCGCGGTCTTTTTCGCGGGCTTCTTTTCAGCGGTTTCGCTCTCAGCCTTCACGGTCTTGGCGGTCGTTTTCTTGGCGGCAACCTTCGCTTTTGCGGGCTTTTTGGCGGCCTTGGCGGGCGCTTCGGTTTCTTCAGCTTCGGCGCTGACTTCAATTCTCGGATGGTCCTTGAGCCACTTGAGGATGTTTTCCTCACCGCTGTTCGTGCCGCTCACGTCCGTCTTTGCCGTCTTTGTGGTTTTCTTTGCCATTGTTAATCTGACTCAGTTTCAAAAAATGGCCGTTGATCCGTGATTACTGCTTCGGCTCTTGCGTTTTTAACGGCAACAGCAAAGCCCCGTTTTCTGATGCATATCCATCAAAAAGCGTCAAAAATCATCTGATCACGAAAAAACAGCCCTTTGTTTTAGTCCTGTTGCGCCCGTACTTTCCCAAAAGGGAACGCCGGACGGTTTGCCGGAAAGAGTCTTTACGGTGCAGGCTTACTGAAAACGCGTTCAGCGCCGCCTGCTCCGGGTATCCGCGGCGAAGGCTTAAAAAGGGCCGAGAGCGGTAACTTGGGCCGTCCGGACATTCGTGTCCGGTAACAGCCGGTAAAAGGCCTCACGTCGCACTGATTCTCTGTCGCCCCGCCTCCGACGGCTTTCGCTCGGTCTCCTGGGCGTGTTTTTCTTCCGGCAGCAAAAAACACGGGCGGCAAAATCTTTTAGATTATCTCAAATTTCAGATGAAAAGTCAAATAACAGAAAACGGCGTGAAATCAGAGGGTCGCCAGTTCCGCGGTGCGGTCAAAGGCCTGACTGATTTCGTAAATCTGGGCTTTAATGGCCATGCGGCGGGCGGTGAGCGCCTGATAGCGCGCAAGGTCCGGATTGGGCGAAGCCGCAATGTCGGTGAGCATCCGCTCGATGCGCTGCAGTTCAAGCCGGTTCATCGCCACATTGATTTCCTGGCGCGCTGCAGCCAGAGGCGTTTCAATGAGCATTTCCCGCGCCAAAAGCTCGCGGTAATAGGGGGCGTTGGGGCTTTGCGCGAGCATTTCCAGAAGAACCTGCGGTTTATCGACCGGGTGGTCGCCGTCACCCTGCACCGCGCGCCAGACTTCCACAATCTGCTGCGCCACCGGGTCTTCGGCGTCCACAAATTCTTCGGCAATGCGGGGCCCGAATTCGTACGCGAGTTCCGGGTAACTCACAAAGTACTGCAGGAGTTTTTCGCGCATGTCGGCCACCCCCGGCACGGGCGTGATGCGCCGCGGCGCTTCCCGGTAGCCGCTTCCTCTGAAAAACCCCGGTTTTTTCTGAAAGCCGAAACCGGGCGTGCGGTTAAACGCGGGGACGGCAGGACGCGCCGGAAGCGGCGCCTGCGCAAGCCCGAAGGCCCTCGCCAGTTCGTCCGGGGTCATCCGCGCGTACATCGCAAGTTCCCCGATCAACTGCCCCCTTAAAAGCGGCGCGTTTTTCATCAGAAGCACCAGGGGCTTGGCTTCAGCCAAAAACTGGCTTCGGCCTTCAGCGGTGGCAGGGTCTTTGCCTTCCATCACGCTTTTTACGAAAAACTGCGAGAGCGTCAGACTCTTTTTGAGTTCGTCTTCGTAGGCCGAGGCCCCGAGCGCCTTAATAAGGCTGTCGGGGTCATGTTCGGGCGGCAGCACCACAAAGCGGATTTCCTGGGCGTCGCCGACGGCAGGAAGCGCCGCTTCCATCGCGCGCCTTAAGGCATGCTGCCCCGCCGAATCTCCGTCAAAACTGAAGTAAATCTTGTCAACGGTTTTCAGAAGCTTTCGGACGTGATCGCTGGTGATGGAAGTCCCGAGCGCCGCAACCGCCTCCCGAAAGCCCGCCTGCGAGAGCTGGATCACGTCCATATAACCCTCGCAGACAATGGCGCGCCCGGACGTGCGCACGGCGTCCGCCGCCTCGTAGAGCCCGTAGATTTCAAGGCCCTTATGGTAAATCGCGGTTTCCGGGCTGTTTAAGTACTTGGGGTGCTCATCCCCGGTCATCGTGCGGGCCCCGAACCCAATCACCTGCCCGCGGCGGTTTCGGATCGGAAACATGATGCGGCCGCGGAAACGGTCGTAGCGGCGTCCGTTTTCGTTCACGATCACGAGACCGCACCCGTTTGTTTCCTCCATTTCCGGGTCTTTGTAGTGTTCTCCGAAAACGCTCTCAAGGCTCTGCCAGGCGTCCGGCGAATACCCCAGCGAAAACCGTGCCGCCGTTTCTCCGGTAATGCCGCGGGTCTTGAGGTAATCCTGCGCCCGCGTGTTTTCCTTAAGCGCTTCAACGTAAAAGTCCGCCGCCTGCTGCATGCGGTCAGTGAGCGTCCGGGCCCGCGCTTCGCGCTTTGCAGCGCCCTTTTCCTCCGGCACCACCATGCCGACGCTGTCGGCAAGCTTTCGGATCGCTTCAGGGTAGGTGAGCCCCTCGTAGCGCATCACAAAGCCAATGGCGCTTCCTGCGGCGCCGCAGCCGAAACACTTAAAAAACTGCTTCTGGGGATTCACGGAAAAAGACGGTGTCTTTTCCTTGTGAAAAGGGCAGCAGGCCATGTAGTTTTTTCCGGTCTTTTTAAGCGGCACAACCTTGTTGATCATCTCCACGATGTCAACGCGGTTTAAAAGCTCCTGGATAAAAGACTCGGGAATCATGGCCTGTTTAAACGTAAGAAAGAAATCCGCCGGCACCGGTCAGGCAAAAAGGCCCTTCCGGATTGGATTACGGCGGATTGTACGGGTTAAGCCCCAAATTAAGCCGAAAGCACGGCCTTCACAACGGCGCTTACCTTACCCATGTCGGCCTTGCCGGCGCACTTACCCTTCACGACACCCATCACCTTGCCCATGGCGGCCATGCCGGAAGCACCGGTAGCCTTCACCGCTTCTTCAACGATTGCGCGGATTTCATCCTCGCTCATCTGCTGCGGCAGGTACTTCTGCATCACGTCGATTTCAAACTGTTCCTTGTCGGCGAGGTCCTTGCGGTTGGCGGCGGTGTACTGCTCAACCGAGTCGCGGCGCTGCTTGACAAGTTTGCCGATCACGCTGATCACCACGTCATCGGTCGGTTCGATTCTCTCATCCACTTCACGCTGCTTGACGGCTGCCAGAAGCAGACGCAGGCAGGAAAGCTTGGCGGAATCATGGGCGCGCATGGCGTCCTTCATGTCATTTGTTACGGTTTCCTTGAGTGACATTGTCTTTTCTCCGAACAAAACAAAAGCGGCCAACCCGTTTGAAGAGCGGCCGCTTTCTGGCTTATCAAGCTGATACCGACTCAGGGCCGGTACGAAGCGATCAGTAGAGCTTCTTGGGCAGCATCATGCTACGCAGACGCTTGTAGTGACGCTTGATGGCAGCAGCCTTCTTGCGCTTACGTTCAGCCGTGGGCTTTTCGTAGAACTCACGGGCACGGAGCTCGGTGAGAAGGCCGGACTTTTCGATGGTGCGCTTGAAGCGACGCAGCGCAACTTCAAACGGTTCGTTTTCCTTAACGCGAATGGTGGGCATTGATAAGCACCTAATCCTAAATTCTGTTGTTTGTTGTGGGCGCCGAGTCGTGCACCCCAACCTAAGGGCGCATATCTACCTCAAACGCAAAAAATTTGAGACACGCATTTTGGCATAATCCCGCACTAAAGTAAACACCCGGCAACAACAAAAAATTGTGCCGCCGTGTCTTTTCAACCACAGACTCAGTTTGTCCCATGGAAACCGTACTGCTGCACAGCTGCTGCGCGCCCTGCTCAGCCGCGATCATCGAGTGGATGCTTAAAAACGACATCACCCCCGTTGTCTATTATTACAATCCCAATATCTTTCCGCGGGATGAATATGAAAAGCGCAAGGGCGAAATCACCCGGTACTGTGAAAAACTCGGGATCCGCGTGATTGACGGCGACTGGGAGCACGATCTCTGGCGCGAACGCGTCAGGGGCCTTGAGCTCGAACCCGAGCGCGGTGCGCGCTGCCAGTGCTGCTTTGATCTGCGTCTGGAAAAAGCCGCCCAAAAATGCAGCGAGCTCGGGATCAAACGCTTTACAACGACGCTTGCCTCAAGCCGCTGGAAGACCTTAAGTCAGGTTGACGCGGCCGGCCACGCCGCCGAAAAGAAGTACCCCGGCGTGACCTACTGGGAAAAGAACTGGAGGAAAGGGGGCCTGCAGGACAGGCGCGGTGAACTCATCAAAATCAATAACTTTTACAACCAGCAGTGGTGCGGCTGTGAGTTTTCGATGGGACACATGGTGCAAAACCGCGACAAAATCGAGGAAAAGAACCTCCCCGACTTTCTGAAAAAAGGCACCTCAGACGCGCAGTAGGCTGGCCGACGGTGCAAACCGGATTTCCCGGGCAATGCCGTATTGCTGAAGTTCCGGCGCATCGTTGTCCAGCACGAGCGCCGCAAAACGCTCTTTATCGGGCGAAGCGATCGCCACGGGCCGCCCTCTTTCAAGATCGATAAAAACCCATTCCGTTGCACCGATTGCAGCCAGTTCCTCACCTTTTTTGACGGCATAGCGTCTCAGGCACACCGGGCCTCTGACGGCCTGAAGCCACGTAAAGACCGTGAGTCTGTCGCCCTCAAAGCAGGGTTTGAGATACTCAATCCAGTGCTCTCGGGCCACCCAGCTTCGTTTCATCGACACCAGCGTTTTCCAGTCCCAGCCGAAAGTGGCCGCGTGTTCGGTGGCGGCCTCTTCCATCCAGCGCATGTACTCACGGTTGTTGACGTGGCCCTGGATGTCAATTGACTCAGCACCCATCGTGAGCTCTTTTTTATACAAACTGAAATCCGGCATATTGTTTTCCCGCACACAAATTACGACTCAGTGCGCTGCATTTTAAGTACAAGAACCCGTTACTCAATTTTCCGACAAAATTTGCTCTGAAAAATCCGTAACATACTTTTGAAGACAGATCGTCACTCACATTTGCGTAATCCTGTAATGGCCGTCTCTTTAAAGTTAGGCCCGAAAGCAACACTGCTCTTAAGCTGACTGACAAATCTGTGCCTCGGGCAAATCGATCAGCCGCACGTAAACTCCTGATTAACCTTCTTTCATATTTTCTTTTTTAATCAAACAACAAGACTCAAATCCGAGTCAATTCCCCGGTTTCTGCGGCTTAAAGTTTTGCGCCGATGACATGATTCATGTATGATGCGCAATTCCGAAGAACTGCGCGAGCAGAAATTCTTCGCGGAGAAGTGGCCGAGTGGCTGAAGGCACGCCCCTGCTAAGGGCGCAGATCAAATATACCTGGTCTCGAGGGTTCGAATCCCTCCTTCTCCGCCACAAAATTCTTAAGGGCTCCCGATCGGGGAGCCCTTGTTTTTTCAGTTCCTGCTTTCTGAAACCACTGTCTGACAAAAGTCATTACCCGGCCGATCTCAAATTTCTGCCGGCACAGTCAGAGAATTTTTTGTTCCAAGATCCTCTCTGACGCATCGAGCATCTGATCAGGCGTGAGCCCGAGGAATATCGCCTCCCACGAGCTGTAACCGCCGTGCGCATCAAAAAACGCTTTTGCTTTTTGACGCAGTTTTGCTTCATCAAGCTTTGAGGCCCGGGTTTTCACCTCCGCAAAGATAATTCGCTTTCCGGACTTATCAAGCGCAATGAGATCAACTTCGTTTTCACCGCGTCGATCCCACCAGGCTCCCACCGGCGAAAGTCCCGCAAACTCCAAAAAACGCCGCCGGTACCAGTCTTCCAGCGACCGGCCAAGATAGGCAGGCAAAGCCGCAGCTGTCTGCCCGATCAAGTCAGGCCATTTCTGCAGTTCGATCTGCGCCTCGACATCGTCTCCGCTTAAAAAGTTCAGCCAAAATCTCAGATACGGATCGGGTACACGATAGCGCGTCTTGCGTGTTTCTGCGGGTTCCCCAAAAGGGTGCACGCGGCTAACAAGTCCGTACAAATTTTCAAGGCGTGCCAGATACGGCGAAATATCAACCGTCTCGCCATCCTGCAGTTGCGTGCGTTTGGAGCGCCCTGTCGCGAGCTTGTACAGAATTCGGCGGTAAAGCGGAGCCGTAAGCCGAAACTCATTGGCCAGCAGCGCATCGCCTTCCTTCAGCAACGCCGTGCCGGGCTCTGAAAAAAGAAATGAGAGGATTTTTTCCTGCGTCACGGCCTGCGCGTCAACAAGCGCCTCGATATATCGCGCAACGCCTCCGAAAAGCAACAAATCTTTCGAGACAAATACCGATGGTTTTGCATCCGAATAAATTTGGCCGATAAGACTCGTCGTAAAAGGCTGAACGATCATCATTTGGTCTGACCGTCCGAAAAGAGGCTCGTTGCGGCTGCCGAAAATCCGTTCAACCGCAGTTTGCACTGAACCGCTCAATATCAAAAGCGCCTGAGCTCCGTCTTTACCCAGAGCCCAGGTACGCTGAAGTTGTGCCCAAAAATCCGGCAACCCGTCAAACACTTCATCCGTCCGGGACTTCAGCAACAGAAGTAGAAACTTTTCAAAGGCCGAGCACCTTACGCAGTGACTCAGAAACCTTCTGCATATCGGATTTCGACAGCTGACCGACTTTGTTTTTTAATGCACTGACAGGCACAGCCATGATCTTTTCCGTCGCAATCCAGCTTGTCTTGAGAAGTCCGTTTGCAGGGCTCGGCTCGATTCTGACGCGCGTCGGAATATCGTCTGACACAAACGACGTAATCAGACACATCACCGTAGAGCCGAACTGTCCGGAAACCGCGTTGTCCTGCACGATGAAGACTGGGCGCGGCTTGGAGGCATAGCCTTCGTAGAGGCACGTCCAGACATCACCGCGCTCCATGTCGGGCCTCTTCTTCATCGAACCTGCGCATCATGTCCGCGCCGGCAGCCTGCACAAAATCATTCATTTCAGCTTCCGAGGCAAACGGCTCAGCCTTGTTTTTTTCCTGATTCAGGCGAATCGGAAAAGGGAAACCGCCTGATTGGACATAAGCGTATGCAAACATCCGGAAGGCATCGGTGGCAGAGATACCCAACCGCTCAGATACCTCCTTCACCTTCTGCCCGACTTCCGCGTCCAGGCGAAAGGCAAACTGCAGTGTTGCCATGGTTTTCTCCGATGAAATTCACCACACACCGCAATTTTATCAGCTGGTTTACAACAAAATGCTGTTAATTTGTTGTTAATTTGCTGACGTGTCATTCCATAAAAAGAAAAAGAGAGCTTCAGCTGACAGCAGCTCAAACAACTAAACAACCCGCGCTTGAAAGCGCGGGGTTTCCTGACACGGTGCAGGCTTTCCCGCAACAGGCAAGGTTTTTGAGGCCTTGTCTGCCCGGGCGTCCCCTGCACCACAGGAACATTTA
>ENA-OWXQ01000700-OWXQ01000700.1-human-gut-metagenome-genome-assembly--contig:-NODE-700-length-15373-cov-8.85501_pt1 | contig 15373 bp, 10 predicted proteins | sample MGYA00249246_ERZ652059 | MGnify/ENA primary metagenome ERZ652059 (study PRJEB26925, sample SAMN05827064) | human gut metagenome | biome: ENVO:2100002; feature: ENVO:00000062; material: ENVO:00002003...
CCTGATCCTGCTCGGGCTTGAAGTTCAGGTAGTAGACCTTGCCGGCAGCTGCGGGAGCGGCAGAAGCTGCGGTAGAACTGGCGGTGGAAGCAGCGGTGCTGCTGGAGGAACCGCCGCAGGCAGCCAGACCGAGGGCGGCAGCAGAAGCGCCGGCGACTTTCAGGAAATTACGACGAGAGATCATTTTTTTCATAATTGTTCTCCTTCTTCATCATGTGATATACACATTCCGCCTGGCAGCGGAAATGAGACGAAATAAATCAGACAGCCCTTACGCTCTCACCGACCTGCAGCTCAGGCTGGAGGGTGATCTTCTGGGCCGGGGCGCCATGCTCGATCTGCCGCACCAGCAGCTCGATGCTCTGGAGCGCGATCTGCTCGCCGGGCTGGACGATGGTGGTCATCACCGGCACACAGTAGCGGGACATCGAGATGCCGTCGAAGCCGATGACCGATATATCTTCCGGCACCCGGAACCCGGCGCTCACCAGCGCCCGGATGGCACCGAAAGCGATGACATCGCTCATGGCGAACAGGGCGGTGAACTCGGCCCGGCGGGCCAGCAGGCTGTTCATGGCGTGGTAGGCAGACTCGAAATCGTAGTTGGACAAGCCGTAGAGCCGGTCGTCAAAGGTGAGCCCGGCATCCTCCATGGCATCCTGTGCGCCAAGGCGGCGCATCCGACTGGGGTAGCTGGTGGTCGGACCGCCGAGAACGGCGATCTTCCGGTGGCCCTGCGCGATGAGGTGGGAGACGGCGGTGCGGGCCGCAGCCCGGTCATCCACGCCCACCATCGAGAGGTTCGGGAAATCCAGTTCGTCGGAGACCAGCGTCGTCAGCACCGAGGGGACGGTGATGTTCGCAAAGCCCTGCTGGAAGTTCGCCACGCTGCCGCCGAGGAATATCATGCCTTTGGGCTTTATCTCCCGCAGGATCTTTTGGGCGGCGTCTATCTCGTTGGCATTCTCGTCCAGGTAGGAGACGATGCCGCTGTACCCGTAAAGGGTCGCGGCCCGCTGCAGCTGAACGAGGAAGTCCGAGAAGAAGAGGTTCCGGGTACCCTTGACCACAAAGACGAGGCTGAGGGACTGCTGGATCTTCAGCTGCCGGGCGTTGGTGTTTGGCACGAAGCCCGACTCCCGCATCATCTGAAGCACCTTTTCTTTCGTTTCGGGACGCACATCCGGCCGGTCATTGATGACGCGGGAGATGGTGCTGACGGAACAGCCGCTCAGACGGGCAATGTCTTTGATGGTCATGTTCGGCATTCCGGGAAGCACCTCTCTTTCGGTCGAAGTTCTGGTTTTTACTGAAATCGTGCGGGAACGATGTCGGGAACGGTTTCAGTGACTATAGTATGGCATAATTTGTGGAATAAATCAATAACCTCAAAACACTTTTGGCAGAATTGCATAACAAATCGACCCTCCTTTGTGCAGGTTGATTTGCCCACAGAGCGAAAAGCAAATTGATTTCCGGTAATTCCCGGTACACGTCAGAACCTCCCGGGACGACCGTACTCTTTTGTAACTTTTATAGCAAAAAAGCGCGTTCTCATGCAGGATGGATACAAGCTGAACCGACGGGCCGGAGCAAAAATAAGCCGAAAAAATCCCGGTATCCCTGCCGCCGGAGCGGAAAGGATACCGGGAATGAGATCTCTGGGGTTTACTCGGCGCGCAGGGCTTTGACGGGGTTGCACTTGGCTGCGCCGCGGGCCGGGATGATGCCGGCCAGAATGGTGAGCAGGGTAGCCAGTGCCACGAGGAAGAGGGCTGCATCCACAGGCAGGGAGGCAACGAGGGTCGAAGTGCCGGAGACTTTCTGGATGATGATGTTTCCGGGGATGAGCAGTATCTCGCTGAGGACGATGCCCATGACGCCCGAGCAGAGGCCGATGATGAAGGTCTCTGCGTTGAACACCTCGGAGACGTTCCGCTTGGAAGCGCCGATGGCGCGCAGGATGCCGATCTCCTTCCGGCGCTCGAGGACGCTGATATAGGTGATGACGCCGATCATGATGGAGGAGACGACCAGCGAGATGGAGACGAAGGCCACCATCATGCTGCTGATCATGTCCACGATCTCGGTCACGCTGGTCATCAGGGTACCCACGAGGTCGGTGTACTGCACCATCTTTTCGTCTTCACCCTTTGCAGACATCCCGGCGTTGTAGGCATCCAGCTTTTCCAGAATGACCGCCTTGCTGGCGAAGTCCTTCGGATAGATCTTGATCTGGCTGGGGTCGGCCTCGTCCGCGTAGCCGAAGGCCGTCAGGTTGGCCTCATAGGTGGCGGAAGAGGAGCGGAGGGTGGAGCGCATCAGCTCGGTCAGCTCGGAGGCGGTCATGTTGAGCTGGATGGCCTTCTGGAAAGCCGACGCGTCGATCTTGATGGCACTCTCCATCTGGCTGCTCAGCTTGCCGATGTTCTGCTGGATAGCCGTCTTGAGCTGGGACTGTATCTGGTCCTGGAAGGTGACGATGCCCTTCTGGATGGCAGCGTCCAGCTGGCTTTTCAGCACCTCTGTGATCTGGTCGGAGTAGGTCTCCATCACGGTCTGGATGGTGGTCTGCAGAGCGCTCGAGAGCTGCCCCTGCAGCTTGTCCGGGTCAACGAGGTCTTTCATGGACTCGGCCATCAGCTTCTGGAACCGCTCGGTCTTGAGGTAGGCAGAGAAGCTCCACTTCTTGAAGTTGAGGATGCCGTTGCCGATGATATACTTTTTATAGTCCTTAAAGATCTTCTGCACGAGCTCCTGCAGAGCCTCCGGCGAGACGGAGAGGTCAAGCCCGGAGAGGGCTTCGCTGAGGTCGATGTCGGGCAGCTCGTCGATGTCGAGGGAAAAATCCGAGAAGTCGATGAGGCTGCTCAAATCGAAACTGCCGCTGCTGAGGTCGAAGGCACCGTTCAGATCGAAGTCGAGGGCATCGGCATCAAAAGAGAAGGCATTCTTGAGGGCGTTGGTGTCGATGGAGAAGAGGCTGGTCAAATCGAAGTCACGGAGGCTTTCGGCCTTGCCGAAGCTCTCGCCGGTGAGGACGTTGGTGGCGGGGTCGGCCATCTGCTGTTTCACGATGTCGCTGTCAGCAGCGTCCTTCATGACCTTCTCGGTCAGGGAGGCAGGGTAGGCGATGCCGGAGGTGAGCATGGAAGCGGAGGCGGTGTAGTCCGGCTGGACGATGCCCACGATGGTGATGTCCTCGCCGTTCTCCACCAGCTGCTGCATATAGTCCTTGTCGTCGGCCTTGCTCTTCCAGATGCCGTAGGTGTCGTCGTAGACGTAGGTGTCGGCGCTGTTCACCAGCTTGAACTTCAGGCCCATCAGCTCGTCGTAGCTGTAGGTGCGGAAGTCACTGGGGACATCGACGTTCTGGTTCTGGGCGAACTGCTGTATCATCTTGTCCAGCTCGGCGGAGTCCCGCAGACCCATGGAGTAGAGGGCGTAGTCGGTCACAGTGCCGTATTTGCTCAGCACGGCGACACATTCGGTGGGCTTTTCGGGCCAGCGGCCGGCCTTGACTTCGTACTGGGACTTATAAAGGTCGCTGTTGGCGGGCAGCTGATAGAAAACGCTGGTGTTACTGCCCATGCTGTTCATCAGGCTGCTGGTGACGGAGGTGGAGCCGGAACCCGAGCTTCCCAGACCCAGCATCGAGAGGGTGGAGTCCGGGTTGACCTGATGCACACTGCCGTCGGCGTCCTGCCGGTAGATCTGGGGCGAGACGCTGTAGGAATACTCGATGGAGGTGGCGTCATCCGCAATGGTGGACTCGTCGCTGTCGAGATATTTCTTTAAGGAAGTGAGGTCGTTGGACGTCAGGCCCGACACCATCTTGGTGATGAGCTGGCGGACCGAGACCATTCCCTCCACGCCGCCGGAGGTGTCCTTTTTGCCGTCCTCGTCGGTGGGCAGGCCGGTGGCTGTGGTGCCGCCGCTGCTGCCCGAGGACAGAAAGCTCGTGATGTCCACGCCGCTGCTCAGGATCTGCAGCGGGTATTCGCTCAGGGTGGAGCGCTCCATGTCGGCGATGTAGGCGTTGACGCCGGTGGACAGCGAGATGATGAGGGCGATGCCGATGATGCCGATGCTGCCCGCGAAGGCTGTGAGCAGGGTGCGGGCCTTTTTGGTGCGCAGGTTGTTGAAGCTCAGGGCCAGCGAGGTGAGCCACGACATGGACGAACGGCCCATGTTCTTATGGATGGGAGGGGCAAGCTTTGTGTCGTCCGGCTCGAAGGGGCGGGTATCGTCGGTGATGGCGCCGTCCCGCAGACGGACGATGCGGTTGGCATACTGCTCCGCCAGTTCGGGGTTGTGCGTGACCATGACCACGAGGCGGTCTTTTGCCACATCCTTCAGCAGCTCCATGACCTGGATGCTCGTCTCGCTGTCCAGTGCGCCGGTGGGCTCGTCGGCCAGCAGGATGTCGGGGTTGTTGACGAGGGCGCGGGCGATGGCCACGCGCTGCATCTGGCCGCCCGACATCTCGGTGGGGCGCTTGTGGAGCTGATCCCCGAGGCCCACCTGCCGCAGCGCCTCGGCGGCACGGCGGCGGCGCTCAGCGCCCGACACGCCCGAGATGGTCAGGGCCAGTTCGACATTGGCGAGGACGGTCTGGTGGGGGATGAGGTTATAGCTCTGGAACACGAAGCCGACGGTGTGGTTGCGGTAGGAGTCCCAGTCCCGGTCGGTGTAGCGGCGGGTGGAGATGCCGTTGATGATGAGCTCGCCGCTGTCGTAGCGGTCGAGGCCGCCGATGATGTTGAGCAGCGTGGTCTTGCCCGAGCCGCTGGGGCCGAGGATGGCGACAAATTCGCTGTCGCGCAGGTTGAGGCTGACCCCGTTGAGCGCTGCCTGTGTCAGATCGCCGGTGGTGTATTTCTTTTCGATATTGATAAGCTGAAGCATTGGCCTGCCTTTCCGGCAGCAGAACGGGGAAGTGTCTGCTGGCCTATTCCGCCCGGCATTTGTGGACGGAGAGGGAAACATAGTATCTGCTTGATTTTATCAGAAGAATATGAACAATTTATGTCGTAACGGGTGCCAAGTTCTGTGTTTTCTGCCGAAGGATGGAAAAGCGCTGCATCCTGCGCGGAAAAGCGTCCCAAATCAGGAGAATGCGGCAGATGTGTCTTGATTTTTGGAGCGGTTGATGGTATTCTTGAGACAGTATCCATGTTAATATCTTCAGTGTTCCAAAATTCGACGAAAACTGACGCAAATTTGTCGTTGTAACTCCTTTCGACGCTCCATACAATTTTATACAGTATCGTATAAAGTAATTTGTCCGGCATAAGTGGAAGGGCCGGACAGATGGGGCGAGGAGGATGCAGAATGAAACAGGATACCCCGTTGGTGAGGAGATTTTCGACGCTGGAACCGTATCAGGAGGCGTATACCCTTGCCTGTTCTCTGGAGACGGAGGGACAGGGCTGCTGGCTGACCGTGAGCCGGACAAAGGCTCCGGACGACCCGGCAGACACGGCCCGTACATGGGTCCCGGCCCCGGAAGAGGAGTGCGGACGGCTGCTGCAGTTTTTGTATGAGAATTCGGTCCAGCCGGAGCTGTGGCAGGATGTTATTTCCTGCTGGTATCCGCAGGCGAAGCAGGCAGAACGCCTGCAGGAAGGGAGGCGCGTCGTGTGAGCTATGAGGAACAGGACGTCATATGGCGCGTAGCGCTGGCCAGCTATGACCCCAGAGAGATGCGGGTATGGACACGCTATCTCGAGGAGCGCAACCCGGCCATCCGCTGCACGGGCTACCGCAGCAGCCGGCCGCTGCTGGAACGGCTCGAGCAGGGCGATGTGGACGTTCTGGTGCTGGGCGGCAGACTGGAGGACATGGACAGCATCCAGTTTCTGCCCAGGATACGCGGCCTTGCCCGCAAGCCTCTGGTGCTTCTGCGGGACGACGGACGCAACGAGAAGTCGGCTGTGGAGAGCCTGAGTCAGGAGGATGCATGCTACCTCATCCGTCAGGCCACACTGGAAGATATGCTGCAGGAGCTGCGCGCCCCGGCCCACCGCCCGGCGGAGAGCCTGGAAAAGCGCTGCGAGCGCATCTATCGCAGCTGGGGCGTGAGCACCTGCGACGCCAACAAGCGCTACCTGACCGGTGCGCTTCGGGTGATGATGGGCTCCGACCACCGTCTGGCCATCCGCAAGGAGATATTAGGGCCGGTGGCGGAGGAATACGGTCTCACCGTGGCGGCTGTGGACAGCGCCCTCCGGCGGCTGCTGGAGACGCTGGACGAGACCGGTACCCAGACATGGCGGGATTTTCGAAAAGAGTATGGCTTAGAGCGCAGGAAGGTGACCATCGGCCGCCTGCTTTATGCGCTGGAAAGTAGACTGAGTCAGCAGTGAGGTGCTGACCACACGACGCGGAGGTAGAGCAGAATGCGCAGGCGAAACGATGGAGCAGGAGCCTCCCCTCAGGAGGAGTTTGGGGATGTGTGCTTCCATGCCCTTGGCATCATCGACCAGAACCGGGAGTATCTGCAGATGCATCTGCTGGCGTCGGCCGACCTGCCCACCCGGCAGGCACTTTCAGACATCCAGATAGAGTCTGCCCGGCTGGACCGCACGGTACGCAATGCTATAACACTTTATCAGCTGGAAAATGAAGAGCTGAGCGAGCTGCAGCCTCTGGACCTGTGCGGTCTGCTGGAAAAGGCGGGGCGTCTGGCCCCAGACATCCAGCGGTCGCTGGAAATAACGCTCACGACGGAGAGCGGGGGCATCGAGCACTGCGCCGTCATGGGCGTCCCCGATGAGGCCGAACAGCTGCTGCTCCACCTCATCTCCAACGCGCTGCGGGCCTGCGATGCAGGCGGCAGGGTGTGGGTGAGCCTGAAACAGAAAAAGACGGGCGTCGCGCTCCGGGTAGAAGACAACGGCTGCGGCCTGATGGAGGAAGACCCCATCGAGAACAACCGCCGCTTCCTCAGCGGCGCAAAGCTGGGCCTCCGCATCTGCAAGCTCATCTGCCGCCGTGCAGGCTGGAAGCTGACGCTGACGGCCCGGCCGGGCGGCGGCACCCGGGCGCAGGTGGTGTTCCCGCTGGCCTCCTGCGAGGACATCCCGCCGGAAATGGAACTCCACTCCGACGAGGAGAACGACATCCGCGCAGCGCGGTTCGCAAGCCGGGCGGCACAGGAGATCCTTCTGCTGCGGAGATATTGAACGAGACAAAAAGGCATCTGCAATGCGGCCGGGACGGCGCAGCGCAGATGCCTTTGCTTTGTGTGCGGGACAGGGAAGAGAGCGAAAAAATTGACAGACGGTAAAGAATCTTAGTAGAAACAGCCCGAAATTCACAGAAAAGTTTGCGAAATTAACAAAATGTTTAACTTTGAAAGGTGATTTTACTGTTTTTAAGGTGTAAAATAATCCCGAATGATTGATTGTCAGCCGGATTTGGTTTATAATACCCGTGTATGCGAGTCTGAAATTTGATTCGTTAGCAAACAACTTCTGCCCGGGCCGGAGAGCCTTGTGTGCAGAGGGAGAGTGCATTGTCCTTCAGGAGGAAAAACAACTGTGAGAGTAGGTCTTGACATCGGCAGCACTACCATCAAATGCGTGGTGCTGGATGAAAACGATACCCTTTTATATTCGACGTATGAGCGCCACTACAGCCACATTCTGGAAAAGGCGCAGGAGCTGCTGCGCCGCATCGACGCAGAGCAGCTGCATGGCCGGAAAGCGCTGCTCAGCATCTCCGGCTCCGCCGGCATGGGCCTGGCCGACAGCTGCGGCGTGCCTTTCGTGCAGGAGGTGTTCTCCACCCGCGTGGCGGTCAAAAAGTTCGTCCCTGCGACGGACTGCGTCATCGAGCTGGGCGGTGAGGATGCAAAGATCCTGTTCCTGACCAACGGCACCGAAGTCCGCATGAACGGCAGCTGCGCCGGCGGCACGGGCGCTTTCATCGACCAGATGGCGACGCTGCTCAAGATGAGTGCCGATGAGATGAACAAGGCGGCCGAACAGGCCACCCGTACATACACCATCGCATCCCGCTGCGGCGTTTTCGCCAAGAGCGATGTGCAGCCCCTCATCAATCAGGGCGCAAAGACCGAGGACATCGCGGCCAGCATCTACAAGGCCGTGGTCAACCAGACCATCGCCGGTCTGGCACAGGGACGTCCCATCCAGGGCAATATCCTCTATCTGGGCGGTCCGCTGACCTTCAGCACCGTGCTGCGCAAGAGCTTCGACGAGGCACTGGGCGTCACCGGTACCTGCCCCGAGAACAGCCTGCTCTACGTCGCGCTGGGCGCTGCCCTCTACGCCGACAAGGAGTTCGTCCTCTCGGACGTGGCCGCTGCGCTGGATGAGTACGCCGCCACGGCCACCTACGCCAGCGAGCCGCCCCTTTTCGCCAACAAGGAAGAGTACGAGGTATTCCATGCCCGCCATATGTCCCACAGCGTGCCGCGGGTGGCGTTCGGCGCCCAGTGCGGCCCGGTGCATATCGGCATCGACTCTGGCTCCACCACCGTCAAGCTGGTGGTCGTGGACGAGCAGAGCCAGATCCTCTACACCAACTATCAGCCGAACCTCGGCAACCCGCTGCCCCTTATCCGGCAGCAGCTGCTGAAGATCTATAAAGAGCACCCCGGCCTCAAGGTGGCCAGCGTGACCACCACCGGCTACGGCGAAGAGCTGGTCAAGAACGCCTTCCGCTGCGACTTCGGCCTCGTGGAGACCGTGGCCCACTTCATGGCAGCAAAATACTTCATGCCGGACGTGGACTTCATCATCGACATCGGCGGTCAGGACATGAAGTGCTTCAAGATCGAGGATGGTGCCATCAGCAACATCTTCCTGAACGAAGCCTGCTCTTCCGGCTGCGGCAGCTTTTTGCAGACCTTCGCGCAGGCACTGGGCTATGACGTCAAGGAGTTCGCGGCCCTCGGCCTCTTCGCCGACCGCCCCGTGGATCTGGGCAGCCGCTGCACCGTCTTTATGAACAGCTCGGTCAAGCAGGCCCAGAAGGACGGCGCGTCCATTGAGAATATCTCGGCGGGCCTGTCCATCAGCGTCGTCAAGAACGCGCTGTATAAGGTCATCCGTGCGTCCAGCCCCGAAGAACTGGGCCGGAAGATCGTCGTGCAGGGCGGTACCTTCTACAATGAGGCCGTCCTCCGCGCCTTCGAGAAGGAGATGGGCGTCGAGGTCATCCGCCCCGACATCGCCGGTCTGATGGGCGCTTACGGTGCGGCCCTCTTCGGTCTGCGCCAGTGCCGCAAGAACGGCCAGACCACCTCCGCCATGATGAGCGAGGAAGAGCTGGAGAACTTCGACCAGAAAGTCGTCAGCGTCAAGTGCGGCGGCTGCGGCAACCACTGCCAGCTCACCGTCAACACCTTTGCCGATGGCCGCAAGTTCATCTCCGGCAACCGCTGCGACAAGCCCGTCACCGGCAAGAGCGAGGACAACAGCCTCAACCTCTACGCCTACAAGCAGCAGCTTCTGGCCAGCTATAAGCCTGTGGCCGGTAAGCGCGGCTCCATCGGCATCCCGCTCTGCCTGAATATGTACGAGCTGCTGCCGTTCTGGCACGCCTTCTGGACCAAGCTGGGCTTTGCCGTCCACACCAGCCCGGTGTCCAGCCGCGGCCTCTATCTGGCCGGTCAGGCTACCATCCCCAGCGACACCGCCTGCTTCCCGGCCAAGCTCAGCCACGGCCACATCAAGGCCCTGACCCAGATGCATCTGGACGCCATCTTCTACCCCTGCCTGACCTACAACATCGACGAGGGTCTGGGCGACAACCACTACAACTGCCCCGTCGTGGCCTACTATCCCGAAGTCCTCGCCGGCAACTGCCCCGAGCTGGAAGGCCAGAAGTTCATCTACGACTACGTCGGCATCCACCGTCCGAAGGATTTCGTCCACAAGATGGCGAAGGACGTGCTGCCTAAGTATTTCGGCGGCATCTCCGAGAAGGAAGTGCAGGAGGCTGCCAACGCTGCCTACGCCGAGTATGAAGCCCACATGGCACAGATCCGGGTCAAGGGCAGCGAGATCATAGATGAGGCCCGCCGTCAGGGCAGGTGGATCATCGTGCTGGCCGGACGCCCCTACCATGTGGACCCGGAGATCAACCACGGCATCGACCACCTCATCACCCGCCACGGCGCGGCGGTGGTCACCGAGGACAGCATCTCCAACCGCGTGGAGAAGTTCCCCACCAGCGTGCTGAACCAGTGGACTTACCACAGCCGCCTGTATGCCGCCGCCAAGTACTGCACCACCCAGAAGGATATGGACCTGGTGCAGCTGGTGTCCTTCGGCTGCGGCGTGGACGCCATCACCACCGATGAGACCCGCGAGATCCTGCAGGAGGGCGGCAAGCTCTACACCCAGCTGAAAATTGACGAAATTACAAACCTGGGTGCTGTCAATATCCGCCTGCGCAGCCTGTTCGCCGCGCTGGATGAGCGAGACGAAGATAAGAAGTAACATAGGAGGAACCTATGGAATACAATTACCCCAAATTCACCCCGGAGATGAAGAAGACTCACACCATCCTCATCCCCAACATGGCCATCACCCAGTTCCGACTGCTGGAATACGCCCTGCGCTACGACGGCTACAAGTGCGAGATCCTTGGCAACTGCGGCAGCGCTGTGGCGCAGCTGGGCCTGAAATATGTCCACAACGACACCTGCTATCCGGCACTGCTGGTCATTGGCCAGTTCCTCGACGCGCTGAACAGCGGCAAGTACGACCTCGAGCACACGGCCCTGCTCATCACCCAGACGGGCGGCGGCTGCCGTGCCTCCAACTACATCCATCTGCTCCGCAAGGCGCTGGTCAAGGCAGGCTATCCGAACATCCCGGTGGCCAGCCTGAACTTCTCGGGCCTCGAGAAGGACAGCGGCTTCCAGATGACTCTGCCTCTGGCCCGCCGGGCCATCGCCAGCGTGTTCTACGGCGATATGCTCTGCGCCCTGCGCAATCAGGTCGCTCCGTATGAGAACGAGAAGGGCGCTGCCGATAAGATGGTAGACCTCTGGGTCGAGCGTCTGGGCCGTGTGCTTCTGGCGGGCAAGGGCTTCACCTCCCGCGAGATGAAGCACACCTTCCCCCTCATCGCAAAGGACTTCAAGTCCATTCCCGTCACCCGTGTGCCGAAGGTCAAAGTCGGCGTCGTGGGCGAGATCTACGTCAAGTACAGCCCGCTGGGCAACAACGACCTGCAGAAGTTCCTCGAGAGCCAGGACTGCGAGGTCAACTTCCCGGGTCTGATGGGCTTTGTGCAGTACTGCATCTTCAATATGGGCGAGGACCATGTCCTCTACGGCGGCAAGCTGGCCATGAAGATGGGGACCGACCAGCTGCTCAACTGGCTGGACAGCGTGGAGCGCTCCATGCTCAAGGCCGAGGCCGACGCCGGTTTCTACGCTCCCGGCCCCTTCAAGGAGCTGGTGGAAAAGCCCGAGGGCATCATCTCGCTGGGTGCCAAGATGGGCGAGGGCTGGCTGCTGACAGCTGAGATGATCGAGCTGGTACAGGGCGGTTACGGCAACATCGTCTGCGCACAGCCTTTTGGCTGCCTGCCGAACCACATCGTGGGCAAGGGCATGGTAAACAAGATCCGCGCGATGTACCCCAGCGCCAACATCACCCCCATCGACTACGACCCCAGCGCCACCAGGGTCAATCAGGAGAACCGCATCAAACTGATGCTGGCCGTAGCAAAGGAGCGTCTGAACGCCCCTGCCGAGGCGAAGCCCCTGACCGCCGAGGAGATCGCAGGCGGTGCGCCCAGCCTGTCTCACGTCTGAGAAACTACAGAAGAAACAAAGAAGCCGCACGGTACAGCTTTTCGCTGTACTGTGCGGCTTTTCTTATGCGCCGGAGCGCTTATTTCTTGTGATACTTGCGGTCTTCCTGCTCATAGGCGGGCTCGCAGGTGAGGTACATCCCCAGACGCTTGATGGTGTCCGTATCCACGCTGGACAGGATGACCGTGGAGTGCATATCACAGCCCTTGAGCTTGGAGAGCTGCTGCAGAGCGACAGCAGCCGTCTCATTCTCGGCGGCAGAGCTGGACAGCGCGATCAGGATCTCATCGGTGTGCAGGCGGGGATTCCGGCTGCCGAGGTAGTTGGTCTTGAGGGTCTGGATGGGCTCGATGGCGCGGGCAGAGACCAGGTCGATCTCATGGTCGATGCCGGCCAGCTTCTTGAGGGCATTGAGCAGGGCAGAAGAGGCTGCGCCCAGCAGGGGACCGTTCTTGCCGGTGACGACGGTGCCGTCCGGCAGCTCGATGGCGGCAGCGGGTGCGCCGCCGGTGCGCTCGGCCACGGCGTGAGCCTGCTTTTCCACGGCACGGTCGCCGACAGCCAGACCGGCCTGATTCAGCAGCAGCTCAAGTTTGAACAGCTCGTTTTCGACATTCTTGCCGGTCTTCTGGTCACAGAGCGCCTTGAAGTAGCGGCGGATGATCTCGTTGCGGGAGGCCTCGCGGCAGGCTTCGTCGTCCACGATGCAGTTGCCGGCCATGTTCACGCCCATGTCCGTGGGGGACTTGTAGGGGCTCTTGCCCGCGATGAGCTCGAACATCGCGTTGACCACCGGGAAGATCTCGATGTCGCGGTTGTAGTTGACGGTGGTGACGCCGTAGGCCTCCAGATGGAAGGGGTCGATCATGTTCACGTCGTTCAGGTCGGCGGTAGCGGCCTCGTAGGCGAGGTTGACCGGGTGCTTGAGGGGCAGGTTCCAGATGGGGAAGGTCTCGAACTTGGCATAACCGGCCTTGACGCCCCGCTTGTGCTCGTGGTAGAGCTGGGACAGGCAGGTGGCCATCTTGCCGCTGCCGGGGCCGGGGGCCGTGATGACGACGAGGGGACGCTGGGTCTCGATGTAGTCGTTCTTGCCGTAGCCCTCGTCGCTGACGATGCGGGCCACGTCGTTGGGGTAGCCGGGGATCTTATAGTGGCGGAAGGTGCGCACGCCCACGCTGTTCAGCTTGTGCTCAAAGGCTTCGACCTCGGGGGCGGCGGTGTACATGGTCACGCAGACGCTGCCCACGAACAGGCCCATGCCCTGGAAGGCGTCGATGAGGCGGAGAACGTCGAGGTCGTAGGTGATGCCGTAGTCGCCGCGCACCTTGCTGCTGATGATGTCCTGCGCGCTGATGACGATGACGATCTCGGCCTGCTCCTTGAGCTGCAGCAGCATCTGCAGCTTGGAGTCCGGCTCAAAGCCCGGCAGCACGCGGGAGGCGTGGTAGTCGTCGAACAGCTTGCCGCCAAACTCGAGGTAGAGCTTGTTGTCGAACTGTGCGATGCGCTCCCGGATGTGCTGGGACTGCATCTGAAGATATTTCGCGTTGTCAAAGCCTTTTTTCATGGAATGCTCCTCTTCCTGATCTTACAACTTCATCTCCGGCATGTCGGTGGTGCGGCGGGCCGAAGTATCACACAAACACCTTATAGTATAGCATACGACAGGCTTCGGCGCAATTATTTTTTGAAGGCTTCCTCGTGCTCCAGGTGCTCAAATTCTTCCAGCTCCTCGATGTCCTCTTTCAGGAACATCAGGCAGAAGCTGATGAAGAGCAGCAGGCAGGAAAGCCAGATGGCCCGGCTGCCCATGGGGGCCAGTGCAAGGCTGCCGAGGCCGGCACCCAGCGCGAACAGGAAGATGATGGCAAAGTAGTGCATCGCCTTGCCGAAGGCTTTGGTGCTGCCGCCCACCAGCCATGCGCAGAGGGAGTCCATGCCGCTGCGCAGGTTGCCGATGCACATGGTGCTGGCGAAGGCATAGCCGTTCACCTTGCGGAAGGATTGTACCTGCATGGCGCAGGAGAAGGAAACAAGGGAGTTGGCCAGAAGATTCAGCTCCTGCGGCAAAAAGCCCACGACGAAGAGCAGCAGGATCTCGAACAGCACCACCAGCTGACGCCAGTGGAGCCACTGCATCCGCTTGAGCTTGAGGCGGATGAACTCGGCCACAAAAATGCCCAGCGCAAAGGCGCAAAGGGGCATCAGGTAGCGCAGGGCCTCGCCCCACTCGCCCGCAAACAGCTTGACGGCCATCAGCACGATGTTGCCGGTCTGGGCGTTGGCGAAGACCTTGCCGCGGTATAAATAGGTATAAACATCCTGTAAGCCGCCCGAGACGGAGAGAAACAGAGCGGTGATAAAAGCTTCGGACATCTGTCCGTGAGGTTTGAGAGATGGCATAAAAGCTCCTCCTTCTATCCAGAAAATAATTCCATGCCATACTATAACGCAAAACCGGCGTTTTGTCAAAAACTGCGCCATATTTTTTATAGATAATGACGATTCCTGGCGGGTATCGCAGGATGCGCTTTGTTTTGCAATGCGGCGCAGACTGTGGTAGAATACATAAAACAGCTTTTTTCAGGAGAAGGAGGGGCTTTCTGTATGCCCAATATCATCGAGATCACGGATTTCCACGCGCCGGAGCTGGACCCTTATGCCCGGCTGACCCAGAACCAGCTGCGCAATCGCCTCGAGCCGGAGAAAGGTATCTTCATCGCCGAGAGCCCCAAGGTCATCGACCGGGCGCTGGACGCAGGCTACAAGCCCGTGTCCCTGCTGATGGAGCGCAAGCAGATCACCGGCCCGGCAGCGGGCATCCTGAGCCGCTGCGGCGACGCGCCGGTGTACACGGCAGATCGGGAGATGCTGGCAGAGCTCACCGGCTTTGAGCTGACCCGGGGCGTCCTCTGCGCCTTCCGCCGCCCGGCACCCCGCCCGGTGGAAGAGCTCTGCAAAAACGCCCGCCGTGTGGCCGTGCTGGAGGGCATCGTGGACTCCACCAATGTGGGGGCCATCTTCCGCTCGGCGGCGGCACTGAACATGGACGCTGTCCTCATCAACCCTTCCTGCTGCGACCCGCTCTGCCGCCGCGCCGTCCGCGTCAGCATGGGTACGGTGTTCCAGGTGCCTTGGGGGCAGCTGGGCGAGACCCCGGCAGACTGGCCGGAGAAGGGGATGGACATCCTCCACTCCCTCGGCTTCAAGACCGCCGCGATGGCCCTCAGCGACCGCTCAGTGAGCATCGACGACGAGCAGCTTGCAAAAGAGCCGAAGCTTGCCATCGTGCTTGGCACCGAGGGCGACGGCCTCGCCGCCGGCACCATCGCTTCCTGCGACTACACGGTCAAGATCCCTATGTCCCACGGCGTGGATTCGCTGAATGTCGCTGCCGCCAGCGCCGTTGCGTTCTGGCAGCTGGGCCGGCAGTAAAAACAGAACAGCAAGACCGGGCCGCTGAACAGCTTTTTGTGCAGCGGCCCGGTCTTATGCGTTATATCCCGTTACAGGTTGTCCAGAGCCTGTCTCTTATACACATCTCCGAGCCCACGAGACATGCGCAGATCT
>ENA-OWXQ01000742-OWXQ01000742.1-human-gut-metagenome-genome-assembly--contig:-NODE-742-length-14868-cov-20.2152_pt1 | contig 14868 bp, 11 predicted proteins | sample MGYA00249246_ERZ652059 | MGnify/ENA primary metagenome ERZ652059 (study PRJEB26925, sample SAMN05827064) | human gut metagenome | biome: ENVO:2100002; feature: ENVO:00000062; material: ENVO:00002003...
AAAAAATTTCGAAAGCCCGCATTCCTCCCGGGGCTCAAGCCCCGGGCTTCCTGCGGTCTGTGAAGTACTGTCCCGCATGCAGCATAATTGTCTTTCCCGCAAAAAGACGCGGTGACTCAGTTGCGGTCACAGTGGCTGATAACGGTCCGGGGCTTCCTGACGGAAATCCCCAGCGGCTTTTTGATCCCTTCAGGCGCGGCAAACGTGAAACGGCGGTTTCGGGGACCGGGCTGGGGCTGGCGATCTGCCGCACGATTGCGCGTGTGCACGGCGCGGAAATTTTTGCGACCGATTCGGTCTGGGGCGGGGCGGCCTTTAAGCTGGTGCTCCCTCATGTGCCGATGGCCGAACTCGATGACGAAGATGCAATTGACGATGCAGACGATGTGTCTGCAACTGAAGCCGGCGGCGGCCGTGGTTCCGCACTTCCGGCAGGAGGTGGAAAATGACCGCTGATATGCCGGCAGCCCGGATTCTCATTGTGGAAGCCGAAACGACGATTGCGCGTTTCATGTCGGATGCCTTAAAGGAAGAGGGCTTTACCGTCTTTATCGAGGGGACGTTGAAGGAGGGCCTCACCGCCTGCTCAACGCGCCAGCCCGATCTCGTGGTGGTGGATCTGGGGCTTCCGGACGGCGACGGCCTGGATCTCATCGGGTCGTTCCGCACCTTTTCTACGGCCCCGGTGATTGTTCTGTCGGCCCGAACCGATGAGAAAAACAAGATTCAGGCCCTGGACCTCGGTGCGGACGATTACATCGCAAAGCCCTTCGGGATGGGTGAGTTGCTCGCGTGTGTGCGGGCGCAGCTGCGGCGCCGCGCGCTCATTAATCCGGAGACACCGGAACCGGCGGTGGATATCGGGGATGTGCATGTGGACCTCGGGGCCCGTACGGTGACGAAAAACGGGGAGCCCGTGCATCTCACAAAGCTCGAATACCGGTTGTTGCAGATCCTCATTGAGTCGCGCGGCAAGGTTCTGACGCAGCGGCAGCTGTTGCAGCGTGTCTGGGGGCCTGCTTACGTCGAGCGCCCCCACTATCTGAGAATTTACATGTCGCGGCTTCGCGCCAAGCTCGAGGACGACCCCGCACGCCCGAAGTGGCTTTTAACCGAAGTGGGCGTGGGGTGCCGGCTCGCACTCTGAGGTATTAACCGCGTGCCGCGAGGGCTTTGGCCTTTGCGGCGTTAATGGCGTCGCGTGTGGCCTTGGCGGCAGCAGCGGAAGCCTGGGCAAACATTTCGTCCTTGCCCGCGTAAAGAATTGCGCGGCTTGAATTGACGGCAATGCCAAAGCCTGCGGCATCAAGCCCTGCAGCCACGGCGGCGTTCACGTCACCGCCCTGAGCGCCGATTCCGGGGATTAAAAGCGGCAGTGTCGGAGCAAGGCTTCGGATACGGGCAAGTTCCGAGGGCTGTGTGGCGCCCGCAACGAGCCCGAGCTCACCGTTCTTGTTCCATTCCTTCTGCGCTTTTTCCGCGACGATTTCAAACACCGTGCGACCGTCGGCGGTCTTGAGTTCCTCAATGTCGCGCCCGCCGGGATTGGAGGTGCGGCACAAAAGGAAAATGCCTTTTTCCGGGAAGTTCTCCATGTAGGGCTCAACCGTGTCAAAACCCATGTAGGGCGAAAGCGTCACGGCATCGGCCTTGTAGCGCTCAAACGCTTCCCGGGCGTACTGTTTGGCGGTTGACCCGATGTCGCCCCGTTTCGAGTCCAAAATCACCGGAATGCCGGGATGGTTGGTGTGGATGTAATCGATGAGGGCTTCCAGAACGCTCTCAGCGCGCAGTGCGGCAAAGTAGGCAATCTGCGGCTTAAAGGCGCAGGCGTACTGAGCCGTTGCATCAATCACGGCGCGGCAGAAGGTGCCGACGGGATCGGGGCCGTTTTTGATGTGCTCAGGAAAGCGGCTGATGTCGGGGTCAAGTCCCACGCAGAGCAACGTCTCGGCGGAACGGGAGCGGGCGGAAAGCGACTCGGTAAAGGTCATGATTATTCTCTTGAGTCCGTGAGGTTGGGCGCGTCAGAGCGCCTGAAGTGACTGTAATTCTAAAGAGGTTGATATGACAGGCGGTCTTTTTACCTTCCTCAGCTGAGAAGAGGCAGACGCGTGACAGATGGCCTGGAAAAATTGTTGTAAAAGTTACGACAAAAAAGGAAATTGTCATTTTATTTATGACGCCGTGGAGAACGACGTAAGTTTTGCGACAAAATTTTTCGTCTGAAAACATTGAATTAGGGCTGTTTTGCAGAAATAGGTATCCGGGCTCAAGGTCGAATCATGAGGAAAATACGGAGAAGTTAGCCTTCTCCTGCACGACATCAGTGCTTTTCATGGCACGCACGCGTTTCTTTGCCGTTCCGAGAACAGCATTGAAGAGCTGGCGTGCATCGGAGAAGTAGGTCTCCAGTGCACTTTCCTGATCCTCTCCGGTTTTCAGGCCCAGCTCGATGACAAAGGACGGTGTGCGCGATTTCATAGCGGCTGAATATACCTTAAGCGAAAACTATGTGCATGGTTTGGCTGCGTTTGGGCCAAGATTAAAAACTTTCGAAAGCCCGCATTCCTCCCGGGGCCAAGCCCCGGGCTTCCTGCGGGAAATTCTGTGAAAGGCGCCGGTCTCGCAGATGCCCCTTGGTTTCAGCCCCAGGCGATTGCCCGTGTTGTAAACTGGCTCAAACTGAAACTCGGCGGCGAAAAAGCCCGCGAGAGCAAGTAAGCGCCGCACTCATCAAACCTTTGATTCTTTTCAATGGCTCAGTACAAACGTTCTGACTTTGAACTCATGGCGCCCGCAGGGAGCCGCGAGTCCCTAGCCGCTGCCATTGCCGGAGGCGCCGACAGCGTCTATTTCGGTGTGGGGCGGCTTAACATGCGGGCGCACGCCGCAGGAAACCTCATGGCCGAAGAAGTCCCCGAAATCATGGGGATCGTTCACGGGGCGGGGAAAAAAGGGTATCTCACCGTCAACACCGTTATTTACGATGAAGAAATCGGGGAGATGGAAAGCTTGGTCGACGCAGCCGTCACTGCGGGCGTTGATGCGGTCATAGCGTCCGATATGGCCGTCGTGCTTGCGTGCCGCAAACGCGGCATGCCCGTGCATCTTTCAACGCAGCTCAATATCTCCAACGCCGCAGCATTGGCCTTTTACGCGCAGTGGGCGGACGTGGCGGTGCTCGCGCGAGAGCTCACCCTCACGCAGACCGCGGCCATTGCCCGGGCTGTTCAAACGCAGCCCATTACGGGGCCCTCGGGCGCGCCCGTGCGGCTAGAGATGTTCTGCCACGGGGCGCTTTGTATGGCCGTGAGCGGCAAGTGCTACATGAGCCTTCACACACGCGGCAAAAGCGCAAACCGCGGGGAGTGTCTGCAAAACTGCCGCCGAACCTATGATCTCGTTGACCGTGAACGGGGCACTCAGTTAAGGCTTGAGAACGGCTACGTGATGAGCCCGCAGGACTTAAAGACGATCGGTTTTTTGGACAAGATGGTTGCCTCGGGCGTCAGAGTCTTCAAAATTGAGGGGCGGGCCAGGGGCGGCGACTATGTGCGTACGGCCTGTGAGTGCTATGACGAGGCACTTAAAGCCATTGCCGACGGGACTTACACGGAAGCGTCACGCACGGCCTGGGACGATCGTCTTGCAACCGTTTTTAACCGCGGCTTTTGGTCTGGCTACTACCTGGGTGAAGAAACGGCAAAGCTTGTTTCCTCCTACGGGTCATGCGCCACGGAAAAGAAAGTTTTTGTCGGCCGCTGCATCAACTTTTTTGCGAAGAAATCAATCGGGCAGTTTGAGCTTTTAGCCGGCAGCATCCGCCCCGGCGAGAAGCTCCTTGTCACCGGTCCCACGACGGGCGCGGTGTATGTAACGCCCGCATTCATCATGGATGATGCGGGTGAAGTGAAGGAAGCCGGCAAGGGCGTGTCTGTGACGTTTGCGGTCCCTGAGACCGTGCGGGCTAACGATAAGCTCTATCGGATTGACGCGACGCCGAACCGGGCTAAGGAACTGTAAATGAAGAATATTCTCGTCATCGGCGCAGCCGGTCAGATCGGCAGCGAACTCGTGCCGGCCCTCAGAAAACTCGGCTTTATGACGGTCGCAGGCTTTTCCAGAACGCCATTGACGCCAGAGCTGGCCGCAGGCGGCCCTTCGGAGAGAATCGATATTCTCGACGGCACGGGGCTCGTTGACGTCATCCGCCGTCACCGCATCGACACGGTCTTTAACCTCGCGGCGATGCTCTCGGCAAAAGCCGAAGCCCAGCCTTTGTCAGCCTGGAACGTGGGTGTAAACGGCCTGTTAAACGTCCTTGAAGCCGCCCGTATCGAGCATTGTGCGGTCTTTACGCCGAGTTCAATCGGCGTCTTCGGGGACTCGACCCCGCACGCGAAAACGCCCCAGGACACGGTGTGCCGTCCCAAAATCGTCTACGGCATCACGAAAGTCACCGGAGAGCTTCTTTCTGACTACTATTTTCTGAAGTACGGTGTGGATACGCGCTCGGTGCGTTATCCCGGGCTTATCAGTTCCGTGACCCCGCCCGGGGGCGGCACCACGGACTACGCGGTCGACATTTTTTACAGCGCCGTGCGCGGTGAAACGTATGTGTGCCCGATTGCGGCGGGGACCTTCATGCCCATGATGTACATGGATGACGCCGTTGATGCGGCCGTCAACCTCATGACCGCGGATCCCGCCGGACTCATCCACCGCAACAGCTTTAACGTGACCGCGTATTCCTTTGATCCCGAGGGGATCGCGGCTGAAATCCGCCGCGTCATACCGGACTTTTCGATGCGCTATGAAGTCGATACGCTGAGACAGGGTATTGCCGAAAGTTGGCCGGATTCGCTCGATGACACCGCGGCCCGCAGCGAGTGGGGATGGGCGCCGAAGGTGACGCTCTCCGACATGACTGAACGGATGATTGCCGCTTTAAGGCAGCGCCTGTAAGACAGCAGAGAGGCGTTGGCCTCAGTTATTTTTGGTGGCACAAAAAAGCCGCGGATCCCGAAAGATCCGCGGCTTGGAACTACTTGGATTCGTCAGAGACGATGGGTGATTACATTATCCCCATGCCGTCCATGCCGCCCATGCCGGCCGGAGCCGCAGCGGGCTTATCTTCCGGATAGTCGGCGACCATGCAGTCGGTGGTGAGGATGAGGCCGGCGACGGAAGCCGCGTTCTGCAGCGCCGTGCGGGTCACCTTCGTGGGATCAAGCACGCCCATGGCGACCATGTCACCGTATTCGCCGGTCTGAGCATTGAAGCCGTAGTTGCCTTCGCCCTTGCTGACGTTGTTCACGACAACGCTGGGTTCGTCACCGGCGTTGGCAACGATCTGGCGCATCGGTTCTTCCATGGCGCGCAGCACGATCTTGATGCCGGCGGTCTGTTCGTCGTTGTCGCCCTTCATATCCTTGATGGCGAGCTTGGCGCGCACGAGAGCCGTGCCGCCCCCGGGGACGATGCCTTCTTCAACGGCAGCGCGGGTGGCGTGCAGAGCATCTTCAACGCGGGCCTTCTTTTCCTTCATTTCGACTTCGGTCGCGGCACCAACCTTCACAAGGGCCACGCCGCCGGCGAGCTTGGCAACGCGTTCCTGAAGCTTTTCACGGTCGTAATCGCTCGTGCTTGCTTCAATCTGCTGACGGATGTTGGCAACGCGGGCAGCGATGGCATCGGCCTTGCCGGCGCCGTCGATGATCGTGGTGTTTTCCTTCGTGACTTCGATGCGCTTGGCGGAACCCAACTGCTCAAGCGTCGTCTTATCGAGCGACAGGCCGAGGTCAGAGGTGATGACCGTAGCGCCCGTGAGCACTGCGATATCTTCGAGCATGGCCTTGCGGCGGTCGCCGAAGCCCGGGGCCTTCACAGCCACAACCTTCAGAATGCCGCGGATGGAGTTCACAACGAGCGTGGCAAGGGCTTCACCGTCAACGTCTTCAGCGATGATGAGAAGCGGGCGGCTCGCCTTGGCGACCTGTTCAAGAACCGGGAGCAGATCACGGATGTTGCTCACCTTCTTGTCGTGCAGCAGCACGAAGGGATTCTCGAGCACGGCGGCCTGACGTTCCGGCGTGTTGATGAAGTAGGGCGAGAGATAGCCGCGGTCAAACTGCATGCCTTCCACGACTTCGAGTTCGTTGTTGAGGCTCTTGCCGTCTTCGATCGTGATGACGCCTTCCTTGCCGACCTTTTCCATGGCCTTGGCAATGATGTCGCCGATTTCAGTATCGGAGTTCGCGCTGATGGCGCCGACCTGAGCCACTTCCTTGTTGGTCGTGGTGGGCTTGGAGAGCTTCTTGAGTTCAGCAATCGCGGCGGCCACGGCCTTGTCGATGCCGCGCTTTAAATCCATCGGATTCATGCCGGCGGCAACGTACTTCATGCCTTCGTCAACGATGGCCTGCGCGAGAACCGTGGCGGTCGTCGTGCCGTCACCGGCGTTGTCGTTGGTTTTGCTCGCGACTTCGCGGACCATCTGAGCGCCCATGCTCTCGTACTTGTCCTTGAGATCGATTTCCTTGGCAACGGTCACACCGTCCTTGGTAACGAGCGGACCGCCGAAGGCGCGTTCAAGCACCACGTTGCGGCCCTTGGGACCCAACGTAACCTTAACGGCGTTGGCAAGGGTATTGATGCCGCGGACCATGCGCACGCGGGCGTCATCACCGAAAAGAACCTGTTTTGCAGCCATTTTGACTACTTCTCCAAAAAATGATTTGTGTTCAGAAAATTCCGTGCGGTGTCAGAGGCAATCAGCCTTCCACAACACCCATGATGTCTTCTTCGCGCATCACGAGGAATTCCTCGCCGCCGACTTTCACGGTCTGGCCGGAATACTTGCCGAAGAGCACGCGGTCACCGACCTTCACATCCATCGGCAGAAGCTTGCCGGCTTCATCGCGCTTACCCGGGCCCACGGCGACCACTTCACCCTGATCGGGCTTTTCACCGGCGTTGTCGGGAATAACGATGCCGCTGGCGGTGGTGCGCTCAACTTCCAGGCGCTTGACAATAACGCGATCGTGCAACGGACGAATCTGCATTTTTTGAACTCCAAACTGATATTGAAATCTTCATGCGGCCGGGTTTTTGATTTCCGCCCGCAACTTTGATTGGTTGGAGCCGGTACCCGTGAGGGCCCCCGGCTCAGGCTTTTGGCTATATGGGGACTGGGCCTGTTTTTTTCAAGGGGCGCACCCGCTAAACTGTTAAAAATCCTCTAACGGCCTTCGTCTTGTCCCGATGTTATCTTCGAAATTTATTAAAAATCAGACCTGTGCGTTGGTTCTGTCTGCCGCAGCGGCCGCGGCCTGCGCATCGCAGCTTCCGCCGGAACTTGCGGCCGCCGCCAAAAAAGCGGGGATTACGGAGACCTCTCTCGGGCTTTGGGTGTCGAAAGCCGGGGCGGATAAACCGGTATTGTCCGTCAACAGCCGGCGTCCGATGAATCCGGCAAGCGTGATGAAGGTCGTGACCACGTATGCGGCGCTTGACCTTCTGGGCCCGGCGCACCGCGAAACCACCACGCTTTATTCCGCAGCCGGGATTGATGAAAAGGGCGTTCTGCGTGAAGCGTTTTTAAAGGGGACCGGGGACGCGCATTTTGTCGCTGAAGACGTCTGGCTTTTTGCCGAGCGCCTCGCGGGCCTGGGCGTAAAGCGCATCGCCGGCAACATCGCTGCCGACCGCACGGCCTTCGATGCGGCAAGCCGTGTGGAGGACCAGGGGAGTTTTGACGGGGCAGCCTCGCGGCCCTACAACGTGGGGCCCGACCCATTGGCTGCCAACTTTAAGACGGTGTCGCTCACCTTTACGCCGCAAACTCAGGGCCGCGTGCGGGTTTCGGCGCTGCCGCGCCTTTCCGGCATCACGGTTCCCGAAACTATCCGGGGAGTTAAAGGCTTCTGCGGGGACGTGAAAGCCAAGGTGGGTGTGACGCTAGAGGGCGGCACGATCCGCTTTGCCGGGTCGTATCCGGTTTCCTGCGGCGTAAAGACCGTGCACTATGCGCTTTTTGACGAAAACGTCTATCTCACGGGGATTTTGAGGGACGCTTTGGCGCGCGCGGGGATCACCTGGAGCGGCCGTATCGTCGACGGGGAGGTGCCCGCAAGCGCCAAAGCAGTTGCTTCGGCTGAGTCGGCGCCCCTTTCTCAGACCGTCACCTGGATCAATAAGTTTTCCAATAACGCGATGGCGCGGCAGCTTTTTATGACGCTTTCCTTTGCGGACGCGGACGGCATGACGCGCCCCGCAACTCTGGCAAGAAGCCGCGCGGTCGTTACCCAGTGGCTTCAAACGAAGGGCATCAACCCCAAGAGCGTTACGATCGATAACGGCTCGGGCCTTTCGCGCACCGCCCGGATTTCAGCTGAGACACTCGGGCGCGTGTTAAACCGCGCATGGGTGAGCCCCGTGATGCCTGAGATGATGGCGAGTCTTCCTGCCGCGGGCGTTGACGGCACGATGAAAAAGCGGGGCCTAAAGACGGGCTCAGCGCACATTAAAACGGGCTATCTGAAAGACTCGCGCTCGGTGGCGGGGTGGGTGACAACACCCGCGGGTGACCGCTACACCGTTGTGATGATGGTTAACAGTAAGCGCCCTGATGGCGCCAAGGCGTTTTCTGACGCCGTTCTTGCCTGGTGCGCCGGGCGCCGCTAAGCAGCGTGTAAAGAAAAGGCCCGGTTTGTTTTCCCGGGCCTTGTCGCGACTAGTTCGCGTTTTCTTCAAGCGCCTTAATGAACGCGTCTTCGGTTAAGAGTTCCGGCAGGATCGTGGCCTTCCCCTTCGTGTTGTAAAGAAGGTAAAGGGGAACGCCCGTGCGGCCGAAGCTGTTTAAGGTCTTTGTGATCGTTTCATCGCGGCTTGTCCAGTCGGCGGAAAACCGTTTGTAGCCCAAGCGCGACATCACGGCTTCGCTCTTGTCGGTCCGGATGGCGGTTGCCTTGTTGTACTGACAGGTCACGCACCAGGCGGCGGTGAAGTCAACCATCACGGGTGACCCGCTGTTTACCGCTTCGCTTACCGCTTCCGGAGACCAGGGCTGCCAGCCGTCTTCTGCGTCCCCTGACGCTGTTGACCGGGCATCAAAAAGGCCCGCGGCAATCAGCCCCACGCACACGAGCGTGAGAATGCCGCCGAAGTACTTCAGAACCGTTGCTTCACCCCGGCCGTACTGCTCACGGCCCACGGCCCAGAGGCACGCGGCAAGTGCCCCTGCCGCAAGAAGCACGGCCACCAGGCCGTAGCCGTTCACCTGGCGCGACAAAACCCACACAAGCCAGAGGGCGGCCGCAGCCATGGGAATTGCCATGATCTGCTTAAAGCGCACCATCCAGGGGCCGGGCTTCGGAAGCCAGCGCGTCCACACGGGCACAAGCGTCAGAATGAGCCAGGGCAGAGCCATGCCAAGGCCCAGCGCAAGGAATACGGCCGAGGCCGTCACCGTGCTCTGCGTCACGGCGTAACCCAGTGCCGCACCCATAAAGGGCGCCGTGCAGGGCGACGCAACAACCACGGCAAGCACACCGGTCCAGAAACTTCCGGCCGGCCCCGTTTTAGGCAGTTCCCGCGCCGCGCGGCTGTCCGCGAGATGGCTTGCCGCCGTAAATTCAAAGGTGCCGATGAGGTTCATCGTAATTGCGGTGAAAAGGAGCGCCAAAACGGCAACTACCCACGGGCTTTGCAGCTGAAAGCCCCAGCCCACGGCGCTTCCCACTCCCCGAAGCACCATCAGGGCGCCGGACAGAAGGAGCATGCACACCAAAACGCCCGCGGTAAACATCGCTCCGTGCAGCGCTAGAGACCCTTTGCGGCGGCTGCCGTCCACAAGCTGCAGAATCTTGAGGCTTAAGACCGGAAAGACGCAGGGCATGAGGTTCAGAATGAGCCCCCCTAAAAACGCAAAGGCAACGGCGGCTTTCACCGACATCGAAACCGAAGACGTACCCTCAGCCCCGGCCTGCACCGTGATGCGGGTGTCCGCAACAGGCGTAGAGGTGCCTGAGACAGCGGCGGGCGCAATGCCCGCGACTTCTCCGGCCGCAACCGGAAGCGTCGTCTGAATCGCCCAGCCGCCGGCTAACGGCCCGTCGTCCGCGACAATCACACCGGTGAGAGCCTTCGTTTCCTTGCTTTCCACAAACTTTTTGTGGGCGGTGAGGTAAAGCGACGTGCTTCCGCCCGACTTTTCAATGCGCGTGGGCTCTTTGAGGTCAATGACGTTACGCTCAACGGGATAAAACGCGACCGTCTTATCGATCTTTCCTGCTAACTGCGTGAAGTCAATGCGGATGCGGTTTTCTTCCATCACCGCCTTAATGCGGTCTGTCTGCACCGTTTCCGGGGTGTTGCGTTTGGTTTTCTCAAAAAGGGGCGCTGCGTCAGAAGGTTCAGAGGCAACGCGCACCGGCACGGAGAATTTGAGCTCGGCTTCGCCCGGAATGCAGACGTCCTTGCAGGCAAGCCACTCGACCTTGGCGCTGATGCGGCCTGAGGTGCCGTAGGGCGTGCCCCAGGGGATATCAAGATTAAAAGGCAGAAGCGCTTCGCCCGAATACACAAAGCTTGTGAGGTGTCCTGTCTTCTGTACTGAGGGCAGCGGCCAGTCCAAGGGCGTTATCTGCCAGTTTCTCGGCAGTTTCCACTTTATTTCCGTGGGGTAGCCGGTGTCCCCGGGAAACTTCCAGTAGGTGTGCCACCCCGGTTCGTGCTTTAAGCGGATGCCGACGTGGTAGGCCGCCTTGGGGGTGCCTGCCGTGCGGTCGGCAACAATTTCCGCCGTGATCGTTTTGGGAGCGGCCGAGGGCCCGAAGGGCGAAGACTGAGCCAGAGCCGGAAGAGCGGCAAGGCCCAGTGCCGCAGCGCCAAAGGCGCAGGCGGCACTTTGAAGACGGGATAAAAACGTCATGCAGGTTTACAGCAGTTTGAAGGATTCACGGGCCGCGGCAATCGTGGCGTCAATGTCGGCATCAGTATGCGCCGCCGACACGAACCCGGCTTCGAAAATTGACGGAGCGAGGTAAACGCCTCTTTCAAGCATCGCGTGAAAGAACGTGCCGAAGACCTTGGCGTCGGCCTTCATCACATCGTTAAAGCCCTGCGGCAGCGCCGGGAGGAAAAAGAGCCCCATCATGCCGCCGATGCTTCTTGCGCAGAAGTCAACGCCCGCGTCTTTGGCGGCTGCCGTGAGCCCGTCGGTGAGTTTCTTCGTCTTGGCGCCGAGACTTTCATAGAACCCGGGCTTCTGGATTTCCTTAAGCGTTGCCAAACCGCAGGCGACCGCGACGGGGTTGCCGGAGAGGGTGCCTGCCTGATAAACGGGGCCCAAGGGAGCGATTTTGCTCATGATTTCGCGGCTTGCGCCGAAGGCTGCAACGGGCATGCCGCCGCCGATCACCTTACCCATCATCGTGATGTCGGGAACGACGTTGTAGATGGACTGCGCACCGTGCAGCGCCACGCGGAACCCCGTCATCACTTCGTCGACAATCAAAAGCGCACCGTACTGTGTGCAGAGTTCCCGCATCGTGTTGATGAATTCCTGCGTGGCAGGGACCATATTCATGTTGCCCGCGACGGCTTCAACGATTACGCAGGCAATGTCTTTGCCGTGAGCCTTAAAGCAGTCAACAAGCGCCTGCGGGTTGTTGTATTCGAGAACGAGCGTGTGTTCGGTAAAGCTGGCGGGCACACCGGCAGAAGAGGGGTTTCCGAACGTGAGCATGCCCGAACCCGCTTTCACGAGCAGGCTGTCGGAGTGGCCGTGGTAGCACCCCTCAAACTTCACGATCTTGTTGCGGCCCGTGTAGCCGCGCGCAAGGCGAATCGCGCTCATGCCGGCTTCGGTGCCGGAACTCACCAGACGCACCTGCTCGATGTTGGGCATGATCTTGACGATTTCTTCCGCGAGCTCCGTTTCCCCTTCGGTGACGGCGCCGAAAGAAAGGCCTTTTTCAACGGCTTCCTCAACGGCCTTAATTACCGCGGGGTGATTGTGCCCGAGAATCATCGGGCCCCAGGAGCCGATGTAGTCGATGAACTGCTTGCCTTCAGCGTCCCACATATAGGCGCCCTTGGCCTTACGGATAAAGCGGGGAGCGCCGCCCACGCTTCTGAAAGCACGCACCGGGGAATTCACGCCGCCCGGAATCGTTTTCTGAGCGCGTTCAAACAGTTCTTCATTAATGCCCATTTTTGTTGCCTTTTTGTTCTGTACAGGATCGGCAGACTGTCCTTGCGGCAGGCTGCCCGCGCCAAAGCCTTGTCAAGAAGCCTTCGGCAGGAAAATGTTTGCTTTCGGACTGACTTTTCGGGGTCGCTCCGGCAGGCGGCAACAGTCTAGCAATCTGAGGGCGGGTTTTGCCTTAAGGAAAACGGTGCGGAAAGGGGATGTAAGGCTTTTTGTGTCCAGGCGATAATAGCGCTCCTGTAGGGCGCGAAAGGAATCACCGTGGCACACCGTACACCCAAAATAAACGACACCGTAAAATTTACCGACCAGCAGCAGGCCATTCTGAACGATGCCGTAGAGCAACTGATGGAAGCCGGCGGCTTAACGGCCTTAACGCAGGCTCATTTCAACGAAGCGATGAAGATCGTAGCTCAACGCTGAATTCCGTCCGACTGACGCTGCCCTCAGTATTGCCGGGAGCCAGAGAGTTGGAAGCGCTTTTCAAGGTATCGATACTCTGATGCCTGAGCGTCTCCGACTCACAGAGCGTGCCATGGGGGCATTGCACCCAAAATCGAGCCCCGCGTGAATTTCGGCCATGCTGCCCCCCCCCCAAAAAAATTTTTCTCGATTTTTTGCCTCGAATTAGCCTGCCTTTCTGAAAAATCAGACTGGTGCTAAATTCAGGTTAGAACGCAAAGCCCGCGCCGAGGTAAAACTGAACGGGTGACGGACGGAAGGTGTTGTCATTGGCCGGCGCCACATCATGAAAGCGCGGGAAGTGCACGTTGATGCCGCCCAAAATACGGGTGTTCTGGGTCGGTGCCCAGGTAATGCCGCTCTGAATCGTCGGGTACACAGAGTCCGAAGACTGGTCCGTATCCTTGTTTTCGAGCTCCGAGTAACCGATACCAAGACCCGCATGCAGGCGGATGCTTTCAGCCATCCGGAAGTGGTACTGGAGGCTTGCGGTGTAGTTTGTCTGCTTCCAGGAGCCGGTCTTTACGCCGCTTTGCTTGGTGTCGTGATCCGCACGGCTTGCTTCAAAGTCAACGGCCCAGCGTTCCGACACAAAGTGGCGGATACCGACAAGGCCGCCCGCGTCCGAGGTAACCGTAAAGCCCTTTTCCGAGGCAGAGTCAGTCTTTTCCCAGAGACCCGCGCCGTAAATTTCGGTGCGTGCCGCAAAGCGGTCGCTGCTTGTGAGCGGGAAGAGACTCGTTTCCTTATCGTCCGTGCTGATGCGGGAGAAGAAGAAAAAGACGTTCGTAAAGGGGATGTACGTCATGTAGACGTCAACGGGACCGGCACCCGCGCCGATCAAAGGCAGAGGCGCCGGAACCGGCAGCCACTTGTAGTCGTCGCGGAAGGTGAGCCCCAGAAGGTAACCCGCACCCACATGAAAACTTTCCGTGAGGTTCCAGCGCGAGAGCCACGCATACCCCATGAAGGGTTCAAGCTTGTAGTGCGAATCTGAAAACGCGAGGAAATAGGTCATGCGCTCGTTGCCGCGCTCGTCAATGACGGAGCGCACCACGCCGCCCCCGTAGGGGAAAGCGTTTTCTTCATGGAGGTTATCGTAGTCCCAGGCCGGGTGAATCGTGTAAAGCGGCAGGATCAGGCCCGTGTTGCCTTCGCTTATGACGTTTTTAAAGCCCTCGACCTGCTTTTGGAAAAAGCCCTGTTCTTCGGAGGTGTTGTAGCCGCCCGGAAGGGTATCAACGGCAGCAGACCAAAAGCCCGCGTGAGCAGGCAAAGCGAGGGCCGCAGCGCACAAGGCAGCCGCAGCGGAAATACGGTGAAAAGCCACTTTTCGCAAAATTCTGAATAGATAAAGTCGGCCAAGAAGGGGCGGGCCGGCATTGTTATTGTTTTTGAGACCGCAAATATACCAGTCGAAACAAAGACCTGCCCATAAACGGGCGTAAAAAATCCGGCGATTGACAGGGATATAGGTCAAAGAAGTAGCCGGAGTATGCAAAACTGGGAGCCCAACCGGTCGCTGCGGTACAATGCCGGGCGCTGCAGCCGGACAGCTGATCGCGGGCAAGATTGTTTTGCATGAGGAAAGTCCGGACTCCGCAGGGCACCGTAGCAGGTAACGCCTGCCCGCCGCAAGGTGAGGATCAGAGCAACAGAGACGAGCCGGTTCAGTCCGGGTGAAACGGGCAATCTCTACGGGGAGCAACATCAAGTAAGCAGTCGTTTGATTTCGGCCCGAAAGAAGACTGCGGGTAGATGGCTTGAGGCGCCGCGTGAGCGGCGTCCTAGATGAATGATCGGCAACGCGCTTCCTTCGGGATCTGCGTCACTGAATCCGGCTTACAGTCCGGCTGCGGCTTTTCTCTTCCAAACTCAACCATATCCTTTGAGAATGCATCAGGCACAATGCGTGCTGCTGCAGGATTGAACCTGCGCGGAGTGTGCTGTGTATCTCAAACGAAAAATTGACGGGTGCCTTGAGGATTGGAAAGCGGATCCAGACCGGCTGCCGCTCATTCTGAACGGGGCGCCGGGCGTCGGAAAAACCACCGCCGTGCGGCGCTTTTCCGAATCGCATTACGCATCCGTCATCACCGTCAACCTCCGTGAGCCGCGCTTTCACAGAATTTCCCGCAGGAAGCCCGGGGCTTGAGCCCCGGGAGGAATGCGGGCTTTCGAAATTTTTT
>ENA-OWXQ01000755-OWXQ01000755.1-human-gut-metagenome-genome-assembly--contig:-NODE-755-length-14687-cov-14.109_pt1 | contig 14687 bp, 10 predicted proteins | sample MGYA00249246_ERZ652059 | MGnify/ENA primary metagenome ERZ652059 (study PRJEB26925, sample SAMN05827064) | human gut metagenome | biome: ENVO:2100002; feature: ENVO:00000062; material: ENVO:00002003...
GCATCGGCCTCTGCCGTACCGAGCATATGTTCTTTGCTGAGGACCGCATCAAGGCTGTCCGTGAGATGATCTGCGCACGTACCGTGGAAGAGCGCGAGGCTGCTCTGGCCAAGGTCGAGCCGTTCCAGCAGGGTGACTTCGAGGCGATGTACCGCATCATGGGTGAGCGCCCGATGACCATCCGTTATCTGGACCCGCCTCTCCACGAGTTCCTGCCCAGCAAGGACGAGGACATCAAGGAGCTGGCTGCCGACATGGGCATGACCTTCGATGACCTGAAGAACGTCGTTGCTTCTCTGCATGAGTTCAACCCCATGATGGGCCATCGTGGCTGCCGTCTGGCTGTCACCTACCCCGAGATCGCAGCAATGCAGACCCGCGCTGTTATCAAGGCAGCCCTGAACGTCTCTGCTGAGACCGGTTATGTCATCACTCCGCACATCATGATCCCGCTGGTCGGCGAGGTCAAGGAGCTGAAGTTCGTCAAGGACGTTGTCGTCAAGGTCGCAGACGAGCTCATCAAGGCTTCCGGTGTTGACATGAAGTATCTGGTCGGTACCATGATCGAGATCCCCCGTGCAGCTCTGACTGCCGGCGAGATCGCCAAGGAAGCTGAGTTCTTCAGCTTCGGCACCAACGACCTGACTCAGATGACCTTCGGCTTCAGCCGTGACGATGCTGCCAAGTTCCTGGGCGCTTACTACGAGAACAAGATCTACGAGAGCGATCCGTTCCAGCATCTGGACCAGGTCGGCGTCGGCAAGCTGGTCAAGATGGCTGCACATGACGGCCGTGAGACCCGTCCCGACCTGGGTCTGGGCATCTGCGGCGAGCACGGCGGCGATCCTTCCAGCGTCGAGTTCTGCCACAATGTTGGTCTGGACTACGTCAGCTGCTCTCCCTTCCGTGTGCCTATCGCACGTCTGGCCGCTGCGCAGGCTGCGATTAAGAATCCCCGCAAGTGATTGCGTGAGGGCTTGAGAGAGCACGAATAAAGCATAATGAGCCGCCCCGGTTTCCGCAACAGGAAGCCGGGGCGGTTTTGCATCTTGTTTTGTAAGCGGAAAGAGGTTACAATAATAGAAAAGAAAGCGTATATCAGTCGAATAAGGTGGTAGGCCTATGAAGTTTTTCGAAGTGGTTCCAAGCGAACTTTTCTCGCCGTTGGCTTCGCCCAACCGTATTTTATATGCGGATGCACTGGACGTACTGTACGCAGCATACCAAGAAAACTTGAAAATACGGGAAGATGTCTTGTATTCAATGCTGCGCGGCAGGCTGGAGCAGGAACTGGCGGATGCTACGTTTGAAGATGAAGACATTGACGAAGAGGAACTGAGGGATATCTCTGGCCGCGCCCGTTTTTTGATTCGCAAGCTGTGTAGTAAGGGGTGGTTTGAGAAAGAACGCGGGGACGACTTTGAAGAGTATATCACGATTCCTAATTACAGCAGCCGTTTGCTGGAATTATTCCACCAACTCTGCGATGATAGCCCGGCTCGTGGATATTCTTATGTGTTCGGAACTTTCTCAGTCTTAAAGACCGCCGACGACAGCAACAATGCTTACGATAAAATGACGGCTCTCTATAGTGCCTACGATAACACAACGGCGCTGATTAGTTTGTTGCAAATGGTCTATCATAATGTGAAGCATTATTTTCAGACACAGATCGATATGCAGGATGTCAACCAGGTACTAGCTGCACACTTTAACGACTTTGGACAAAAGGTTGTGGAGGCATATATCCGTCCGCTGAAAATCAAAGATTCAGTGCCGAAGTATCGTGTGCCCATTCAGTCTGTGCTTAGGCGCTGGGAAGAGGATGATACCTTGCTGATGGCGATGGCAAATGAAGCATTGCGTGATAAGCGGGGCAAGACATTGGAAGACTGCCGTGCCGATCTGCTGAGGAAAATTTTCTGGATCGAAGAACGCTATGACAATTTAGAGAAGGACTATCTTGAAGAAATTGATACGCAGGTCCGGCGCTATACCAGGGCAGCAACACAGAAAATCGAGAACCTGACGAACCGAGATCAAAGCGTGCGCGGCAATTTGAATGTTTTGCTGACGGCACTGTCCAGAAACCGCAGGGCGGCTGAGCTGGTGGACCAGATACAACCGGCATTTCAATTGTATGAGCAGTCTTTTTTGTCAGAAAAAAGTCTGTGGTACCGTAAGCGCCCCGAAAAACGGACAAAAACCGCGTCGGTGCTGATACAAGATGATCAGGCACCGAATACGGAAGAACAGGTCAGAGCGGCACAGTTACTGCAATCGAAATATGGCCGGGCAGCAGTAAATGCTTACGTGCAGGGATGGCTGGGAGACGCTGACATTTGTTGCTCGGAGGAGCTCTCGCTTGAAGAGGACAAGGATTATATCATGAGTTTGCTGGCAATCCTTGGAAGCAAGGATGCATCTGCCGGTTATGTGGTCCAGGAACTCGATGGCATTTTTTGCAAAAACGGCTATTCGATCCCGCAAATGCAGATCCGGAGGAAGGAGAAGAAGTCGTGAATTTTGATTTTGTTACCAATGCAACGGCAAAAGAACTGGAACAATTCAAATCTGTCTGCAATCAGCTGCTCAGCCGCACATACATTGTGCGAACTATCTACCAGCTGGGAAAAGGCAGGGTGGATAACCCAGACTATCTTTTTCTATCACGGCACTATGAGGCTGTACAGGAGTACCTGAGTCTGCTGGACTGGGATTTGCGCAGGGATGAACTGAACGGATACTTTTATGTGTTGAACACAGACGAGGCTAACCGTTGCAACCTCAATAAAAAAGAAACAGCGATTTTGCTGGCATTACGGCTGATCTACGAAGAAAATATGGAGCGTTTGGGTTTGGAGCAGGATGCCATGTGTACTGTGCGGGATGTGCTGGAAAAAGTGGTGACCGACTATCCTGTTTTTCCAGCTAAGCCGAATATGGAAGAGGTGAAACGCGCCTTTACGGTGCTGGAAAACCATTCCGTGATCCAGCGGCTGGAAGGTAAATTCAACCAGAGCAGCTGCAGGATCGCAATACTGCCCACCATTTTATCTGCGGTCTCCAGCGAAAAGCTGAACTTGGTGGTGTCTGTTTTGAAAAAGGAGGAAACAGATGAAGAAGCTGAAGAAGATCCTGCTGATCAACTGGCTCTATTTCAGTAAGGAACTGATTGAAGTGGGCGATATCAATTTCCTGACTGGAAAGAACGGCGCCGGAAAGTCAACGGTCATCGATGCACTGCAGATCGTACTACTGGGCGAGACAAATTCCCGCAATTTTAATCAGGCAGCCAACGAAAAATCGCAGCGCACATTGGAAGGCTATCTGCGCGCCGACATGGATGATAACAGCCCGTATTCCCGCCGCGGTAAGGACTTTTCTACCTATATTGTCTGCGAATTTCAGGATGAGATGGAGGGCAGCAGCTTTGTGACGGGCGTTACCTTTGACTGCCGCAGCGATGGAAGTTACCGTGATACATTCTTTATTTACACGGGGACACTGCCGGAAAATTGCTTTATTGAGCAGGGCGAGGCAATGGAGATTTCTGCACTTCGCCGTTTTTTGAAGCAGAACTATGCACGGGCAGAATTTTACGATACCCAAAAAGAGTATCGCCGCAACATGCTTGCAAAGTGGAACGTCCACAACGAGCAGGTCTTACGGATGATGAAGAAGGCTGTTTCGTTCCGGCCAATTGTGGATATCCAAAAATTCATCACGGAAAACATCTGCGATATTCCGGATAAACCCAATATTGAGCTGATGCAGCAAAACATCCGGGATTATAAACGGCACGAATTGCTGGCGCAGCGTCAGCAGGAAAAGCTGGATGCGCTGCAGCAAATCAGCAGGCTGTATCAGGAGATGAACCAAGCCATAGACCGCTGCCAGATCCAGAAGTTTCTGGTACGGTGGGCCGAAAAAGAAGCTGCGCAGACAGAGATCGACCAGAGGGAATTGGAACGAACTGAATGCAAGGAGAACCTTGCAAATGTGAATGAGCAACGGGAGGAGCTTGAGCGGCAGATCGAACAGAAAGAAACGCGCCGCAGTGAGCTGGAGCTGGCCTACAGACAGAGCAACGTTTTCCAGGAGGAAGAGCGTCTGCTCAACACGGAAAAGGCTCTGAGAGATGAGCAGAAAAAGCTGGAACAGGGTCTGCAAAATCTTGAAGTGGAGATCAAGCGGGAAGCACGGCATTTGCAGAGATTCTGTGGGGAGATACAAGAACTGGAACCGGAAGAACTTCTCATACCGGTGCAGGAAGCGGCGAACACGGCGCAGAAAGCATATGCTGTATTTACTGGTGACGAGAAGGGATTGTTTGCCCGGCCTGTGGAATTGTTTGAAACGGGGCAGCAGGCAGTGGCCGAATTGTCGGATGCTGTCCGCAGTGCGGCTCATAAAACAGAGGATCGTATTGCAGAGCTGAAGAAGCAAGCCGACCAGAAAAGTGCGGTGCTTGCAAATCTGCGCAGGAACATAAAAGATTATCCCCATGGACTTCTGCTGTTCAAAGACCGGCTGGAAAAGGATCTGGCGGATAAAACGGGGCATGCGGTTCCCGTTTATATTCTGGCAGATGTGCTGGAAATGGCAGATGAGCGCTGGCGTGGAGCGGTGGAAGGCTACCTGAACAACCAGAAATATTATCTGCTGGTGGAGCCGGGACGTTATCAGGATGCACTTAACATTTACGACCGGCTGAAGCAGGAAGCAGAGTACCGTGCGTTTGGTCTGGTAGATATCGGAAAACTGAGGGAAAAAGAAACACTTCGACCGTTGCCCGGCAGTCTGGCAGAAAAGGTGGAGACAGAAAACAAGCTGGCACGCAGCTATGTGGACTATCTTCTGGGTCGGGTGATATGCTGCGACACGGCAGAACAGTTGCGCTGCTATAAGACGGCAATTACGGCAGAGGGAATGCTGTATCAGGGCTATGTGGCCCGCGCACTTCGGAAGGGCTGGATGGAAGACGCCTTCATCGGGCGGCGTGCGGTGCAGCTCCGCATCGACCATCTGGAAAAGGAACTGGCCTGTCTGCAGGAAGAGCTGCGGCATTGGCAGCCGCTCCAGAAGCAGCTGACCGGCCTGCAGGAGCCGCTTTTTACCCAAAGATTCGTCCGAATCGATGTGGCGCAAAAGCAGGAGGACTACCAGCGCGTCCAGACGATCATCAAGGAAATCGCAGAAGTCAAAAATCAGCTTTCCCAGTTGAATCTGTTCTGGTTGGATGAGCAGCGACGCATCATTGAACAGTTGAAAGAAGAGATCCTTGCATTCAATAAGGAAAAAGATGCGAAAAATGTGCAAAAAGGGAAGTTGGAAGACCGCATCCATCAGCTGGAATATGAGATCTTGCCGGAAAAATACCAACGGTATGAGGCCATCGAAGATGTTTTGAACGAGGAGTTCACGAAGGAATACCGAGAAACCATCGGCGTTCCCCGCTATCGGCAGGAGCTTGTCCGCTTGAAAAAGGCAGATGTCATCTGCAAGAACTTTGGCGACAGTTTGGCGCAGAGCACAAAGGCGATGGACGGGGCTCAGAAGAAACTGTTTGCAGCACGCAGAGAATATGCAGAACGGTTCAAACCCTGTGCATTCCAGATTGAGGTGATGGATAACACCGAATACGAGGAAGAACGGCGTACTCTGCAGGAAAGCGAGCTGCCCCGATACAAAGAAAAAATTCGGGCGGCACGGGAAAGCGCAATGGAGCAATTCCAGAACGATTTCCTTGCCAAACTGAAATCCAGCATCGACCAGGTGCAAGAACAGGTGCACAATCTGAACAAGGCCCTGCGCCAGGCACAATTTGGCACAGACAAGTACCAATTCCGTGTAGGGCCAAACCCGGATTATCTGGATTACTATAACATGATCACGGCAGATGAACTGATGGAAGGCGAATCCGGTCTATTCGCACTGCCCTTTCAGCAAAAATACGGCCCATTGATCGAAAAACTGTTCAGCCAGATCACGATGGCAGACGATACGCAGCTCAATGCCCGCAAACAGAGCGAACTGCAGGAGAATATCGTCCGTTATACAGACTTCCGGACGTATCTGAAGTTTGATTTGGAAACGACCGATCAGAACGGTTCCAAGCAGCTGCTTTCTCAAACACTGAATATGAAGTCTGGTGGCGAAACACAAACGCCATTCTATATTGCGGTGCTGGCCTCGTTTGCCCAGCTGTACCGCGTCAACGATGCTACCCGTTTTGGTAATACGGTGCGTCTGGTGGTGTTCGATGAAGCTTTCAATAAAATGGATAGTGACCGGATCACGGAGAGTGTACTCCTTCTCCGAAAGATGGGGCTGCAGGCGATCATCTGTACGCCGCCGGATAAGGTCTCGGACATTATGCCCATTGCAGACCGTACATTATTAGTGGACAAATCCGGATACCGGATGCACATCATTCCATTTGGAAAGGAGATGCAGAATGAAGGAAGCACAGGTGATCCTGAATCGTCTGCTGGATAAGTTTGAAAACAGTAAGCATCTTTCTGAACCCAACACATCCAGACGTCGGGTAATGCTGCGCATTGATAAAAGGGAGTTGCCGGAGTATCAATACGAAGATGCGGTGGTTCGGGATGCTTACAATATTGCAGCGCGGGAGCTGGAGCAGCAGGCTTTGGTGCGTCTGGAATGGGCGAGAAAGCAGAGCGTTCTCTCCTGCATTGTGCTGAATCTGGAACGGGTCGCACAGTGCTATGAATGCGCCGACAGAGTGCATCCGCGAAAAAAGGCAGAAGAGGTTGCAAACATCATCATGCAGAAGCTGGCAGACAATCCCGTTCCATGGATCGCGGCATGGAGGAATGCTGTATGTGCTCAGGTGCGGAACAGCATGAAAGTGCCAACGTATTGCAGGGAAAACGACGGTCTGCTGCAGGAGCTTTTGCTCACGTTTCAACGGTATGCGGAGCTGTCCGGCAGTGTGACGATGCGTGCATTCAGCAGCCAGTGTTTTCACGATACCAAGTATTTTGAGCGAAATGTACGGGAGCTGTTTCTTACCATTGCACGAAAGTACAATACCCAACTGGCGGCGGCCTGTACAGAAGCGGAACTTGGTGAGCGGGATCAGCTTGCATTTCTGGGAATCTATGCCCGCCCGGAGCTTTACGAACTCTCGGGCGATTGCGCAATCTGCTTGAAGAAGGGAGAACTACAGCTCAGCGCAGCAGAACCTTATGGATTGGCTTTGCCCAGTACACTTGTGTCAAAGATTGTGGACATTGAACTGAAAAACATCTGCTGCATTACCTTTATCGAAAATAAAACGAACTATGATGAATATTTGCTGGCGGAAAAACAGCCGGAAGAACTTGTTGTTTATCACGGCGGCTTTCTGAGCCCGCGGAAGAAAAAACTTTTTGAAAAACTGGCTGCTGCGGCAGGGGAAACCATGCAAATTCGATTCTGGGCAGATATTGATCTGGGCGGTTTTTGCATGTTTGAAAACCTGCAAACGGTGTTCCCACAGCTTGAACCCATGCGTATGGAAGGGCGCTTTGTGGAACAGTACCACAAAAATGGCCTGAAGCGGCCGGAGCAGTATCTGAAGAAGCTGAAGGAAGAGCGGAATGCGGGAAGACATACGCTGTTTGTTGATGCAATTGATAAGATTTTGCAATATGGGGTCACAATCGAACAAGAAACATTTCTGGAGTAGAATTCATGCGAAGATAAAAACGCTTGTTGACCTATAAAAACGTACTATTATTCTTTTCAACGCCCTGTAATTTTGGCACCCGCCCAGGCTGCAATTAAGTCTCCCCGGAAATAAAATCTGGTAGGACAAAGAAGATAAAAGCTCTTGGCTTCTGTAATGGAGGCCAAGAGCTTTTTGCATCTTGTTTTGTAAGCGGAAAGAGGGTACAATGATAGCAGAAGTACGCACATCAATGAGGTGATACTATGCTGAACATTTTTTACGGTGATATGAAGGAAGCGGTGTACAATACGGCTTCTTATTTCAAATACGATTACGAGGAAGACTGGATCGTTGACCCGATGGTCAAGGAAATGATTCAGGACGTGGATAAGTCTACCGTTATCGACAGTGGTGTAATTGACAGCCCGGTCTTGGGTAAAATTCCACCGATTGGTGTGTCTGGTGGCGTAAAGACACTGATTTTGGTAAAGTTTGAGCCGGAGAAAGTGTTCAATGTATCGACTTGTGGCGACAACTGTGCAAAGTGGCTGCTCAAAATTGCAGAGCAGGAGGATCGCACAGTGAATTTGCGTCACCTGATGGATTTTGGCAAAAAGCCGTTTACAATAAAAGTGCTGAATACGAATCAAATCGTTCACAGTATGGAAGAGCTGATTTTGGCCGCAGGTGAGTTTGTGTAAAGGGGCTGACAGAAATGAAAGGAATTCATAAAGTTGTCATCAGCACAAAGTACCTGAAATATGAGTTTGACCTGCGACGCAACTTAACCATTATTCGTGGGGATAGCGCAACAGGTAAAACGACCCTGGTGGATATGGTTCGTACGCATATGAACGATGGAGACAGTGGACCGGTCACTCTCAATTGTGATAAAAGTTGCTACGTGGTAGAAGGAAATCTTTGGAAGGGACAGCTTGGCAATATTCAGGATAGCATTGTTTTTATCGACGAAGGAAATGAGTTTGTCAAGACCAAAGACTTTGCACGTGCGATTCAGCAGACAGATAACTATTATGTTATCGTGACCAGAGAGGGTTTGCCAGCCTTGCCATACAGTGTGGAAGAAGTGTATGGTATCCGAACCTCTGGAAAGTATGGGGCACTGAAACAGAGTTATCATTCGTTCTATCGAATTTACCCGGATAGTACGACTGAGAATATTAAGCCGGAGAAAATTCTGACCGAGGACAGCAATTCGGGTTATCAGTTTTTTGACGCGGTCTGTGCAGAGCATCAAATGCAGTGTGATACTGCAAATGGAAAGTCCAATGTGTTTTCCTATTTGAAGGCTCATAGGAATGAAAAAATTCTGGTGATTGCAGACGGTGCAGCATTTGGCCCGGAGATGGACAGAGTGCTGCAGTTGGTGCAGACAAGAGAGAATCTGGCACTCTATTTGCCGGAATCTTTTGAGTGGTTAGTGCTTTCTTCTGGAATTCTGAAAGATACAGAGATTGCACAGATCTTGCAGACACCGTCTGGCTACATCGATAGTAAGGAATATTTTAGCTGGGAGCGCTACTTTACGGCACTTTTGATAGAGAAAGCGGCTGGGACATATCTGAATTATACTAAGAAAACGCTAAACAAGGCCTATTTGAGTGATAGCACGAAGAATGCGATTCTGGGTCAGATGATGAAAGGGAAACCGGAGTAAATTGGAAGATGCACATGAAAAAGGTGCGAGGCAAAATATGAAACTTATAACGAAAGAAGTTTCAAATCCTGAGAAAAAATTCTGGATTTGGGATGAAAAAATCACAAATAAACAAGATGGGCGAATTTACCCTCATAATACAACGAACGTAGGATCCGGGAAAAGCGTTGCGGTATACCAACTAAGCGAGAGTGGCAAGGAAGAACAGATTGCACAACTAGAAATTCCAGATTATAAAAAATTGGAGGAGTATTATTGGCAAGAAAAAGAGATATGTTTGGATTATACGTATATAGATGAATTTGAGTGGCTTGGAGATAAAGCACCTTATGAAGTAGAAGGAAATCCTTATAGAGAATATGAAAAAATAACAGCTAGAGCAGCGATTTTTTATTCTGAAGAGCCAAAACTGATTCATCTTATGCAGTTAAAGATTCAAAGTGAAGATTTGGATTTTTCATATGCAGGATTTTATAATCTAAATCTTGATATATGCGATATTACCCTTGTAAATGGAAATGTTGAATTTAGCGATGCTCATATTATAGAAACGGAGATTTCATTAGGAGGAATTGAGTGTGGCGGAAGTAGATATTTTACACCAGAAGTATCATTTCGTTACATAAAAGCCCGCAAATCGAAAATTTTAACGATGCTAATGACGCAATCTTTAAGTTTGGATTTTTTATGTGCCAAAACAGAAGAAACAGAGGTTTGCTTGGATCCGCTGCCGAAGACTTTTGAAAATTTGTGTTTTGTGAAATCAAATATTTCTCAAGTAAAGTTGTCTAATGCGTCAATAAAAGAATTAGACATTAGAGAAGCAAGATTTGATTGCTTGGAATTGCTGCGTTGTGAAATTTTGGGTAAAAGTAATCTTAGTGGAAGCATAAAAAGATTTCTATTTAATGATTGCATAAATACAAATATTTTAAGGATTGCATTAGAAGATACAGAAGAAGTATCATTTGAGGATGCAATCAATAGTGGGAGAATTTATTTTAAAGACTTTCCTAAACTAGTTGAAAAGATTACCGAAAAAAAGAATGAACAACTCTTGATGCTAAAGGAAAATTTTAGACAGCTCGGGGAATATGATAATGAAGATATTTGTCATCTTCATTATCAAAAAGCGAAAACGAAAGAAGAAAAAAGATATTATATAAGAGGATTACGCAGGCTGCTGGATTGGATTAGCGGATATGGAACCAAACCGTGCCGAACATTTTTAACTATAATTCTTCTGATTTTAATATTCGGAACGGCATATTATGTAATACCATGTTTACAATATCAAGGAGTAAGTGGATGGCTAGAGTGCATTTATGCGAGTGCCATTACTTTTTTTGCAGTAGGCTATGGCGATCTTTTTCCTGCTACACTTGCAACGAAGATGGTTTCATTGGTAGAGGCGTTCTCTGGAGTGACAATGACAAGCTATTTCTTGGTGCTTCTTTCGAGAAAGGTCATTCGGTAATGATTAATGTCATGGTGGAGTAAAACGAACGCTCTGTAATTTTGGCACCCGCTCAGGCTGCTATCAAGAACCCGAGAGCGTAAGGATCTTGCAACGGCTCTCCGTTAAAAATCAAGTATAAAACAAGGCTCAGCGTCAATTTTGGCGGTGGGCCTTGTTTGCTCATGTATGAGGTGAATTGCGTTTAACGCAGGGCCGCTTCCCAGAAGCATCACAGATACACCTCCACGGTCAGGTCGGTCCACGCTGCACGGCGGAACTGGTGGGGCATCTTGTTGGCTTCCCGGTAACGTTTGGCGGTTTCAAAGTCGATGGTGAAGGTGAGGAGGGGCTTTTCCGATACAGCCATCAAATCGGTGCGCTCCTCTTTGGACTTCTTGCAGCCGGTGCTCAGCTTCCAGCGGTAGGAGTAATCGGCAATGGGGGTGACTACTTCAACGAACTGGTCAATCAATTCGGGAGCAAGACGGGCACCGTGCACATCGACCTTCTGAGAGAGAAAATCGTAGATCGCTTTCATGTCCGAAGAAACCGTCTGCGGTTCGGGCGCAGGGGAGAGGGATTTCAACTCCTGCTCTAAGCGGGCAATCTCGTCATCTGCCTGTTTGCAGAGGGCTTGGGATTCCTCTCTTGGCAGTTCGCCGTCTGCACGCATGGCAGCGTAGTTCAGCTTGCGCTTTTTGATTTTTTCGATATAAGAGGCAGATTCGGGAGGAAGCTAAAACGCAAGGTTGAGCTTTGTAAAAGAGCCAACCTTAAAAGATGATAGAAGGAACACGGTACATTCAAAATGAGAATGCCGTGTTCCTTTTTTTGTGGTATGTGTAGGATGGACAACCATACCGTCCAGCCCAATCTGTATAATGGGGGCAGAAAAATAAGTCAAATGGGAGAAAAACGTATGAAAAAATTTTTGATGGTGCTGTTGAGCATTGCATTTGTGCTGAATCTTGCGATTGTGATTGGGCTGATTGACGGATATGGTTCGCCACGCCGGGCGCTTTACACCATCACAGACGAGCTGATGAACAGTGCCTATCGCTTCAAAAGAGGCTGGCAATTTAAGAATAGTCTACCTTGACTTTTTATCGCAATTTTCAAAAATAGCGCCAATCAAAACGGCATATTTGCGATATGCAGTTTGCGGATGTTGCTTGTGCATTAAAAACGCAAACTGCTATAGAAGATGGACAGGCTGTCTGTCCATCTTTTTTTGTATACTGGGGTTGTGCAAAAGAGACAAAATTTTTTTGTAATTCTGTAAAACGACAAAACTTCACACAAAGAATTGCAGGGATAGTTGTGTTGTGTTACAATGAGCAGAGAAGGAGAATGGACCGTGCGTAATAGTAGACTGGACCGTATACTCTATATCCAACAGGTGCTGGTACAGGGCGGTGTGCTGAACAAACAGCAGACGGCTGACCGCTTCGGTGTCAGTGAGAAAACCATCCAGCGCGACCTTGACACCCTGCGCAATCATTTTGCAGACAGCGAACCTCGCCGGGAGATTTTATACAACTCCGCAAAGGGCGGCTATCTGCTGGATGATACGCTTTCCCGCTTCCTCACCAGCAGCGAGATTCTGGCAGTGTGCAAGATCCTGCTGGAAAGCCGCTCTATGGTCAAGGAGGAGATGTTCCCGATTCTGGACAAGCTCATTCTGGCCTGTACACCGCTGGACCGGTTGAATCAGGTCAAAGACCTCATCAGCAATGAGCGCTTCCATTACGTCGAGCCGCAGCATGGCCGGAAGTTTATCGAGAGCCTGTGGGAGATCGGTACGGCAATAGAAAACCACAATGTTATGGAAATTACCTACTGCCGCACCCACGATGGCGAGACCCGTGTGCGCACCATCGAGCCGGTGGGCATCCTGTTCAGCGAGTATTATTTCTATCTGGCGGCGTTTATTGAGGGCATCGACAAGGATAAGCACTTCCGGAACCCGCAGGACAACTCCCCGACGATTTACCGCATCGACCGTATCCAGAACTATAAGACCCTCGAACGGCACTTTGCCCAGCGCTATACCGACCGCTTTCAGGAGGGCGAGATGCGCAAGCGCATCCAGTTTATGTACGGCGGCGAGTTGCAGACCATTCGGTTCGAGTATACCGGGCCAAGTCTGGAATCGGTGCTTGACCGGCTGCCCACGGCAAAGGTTTTGCAGGTGACGGAAAAGGGCTGGATTGTAGAAGCCGAGGTGTTCGGGACGGGCATCGATATGTGGGTGAGAAGTCAGGGAGATTACATTAAAGATTATAAAACCATAAGGAGCGATAGAATATGAGCGAAATTCAGGTGGAAGTGTGTTTTACGGACAAGCTGGAGTCTGTCCGCGTGGGCGGAAAGCCGATGGAAATCCCGAAAGCCGTGAAGGCAAAGCCCGTCGAAGAGTGGTTTGAACCGGCTGCGGGCCGCGTGAAGTGGGGCGGTTTGGGGGCTGAAATCAAGGAGATGGATTTCAACGAAGAGAAGAATGCCGCGTACAGTTTCCTGTTCAACGGCCCGGAGGACAAAAAGCAGGAATTTATGGCTTGCGTGGAGCGCTTCTGCCTGGGCGAGGAAGCACAGCAGGAAACAAAAAAGAAGACTGTGCAGGACTACCTGCAGGAAGCTAAGAAGAATCAGCAGGCCGGCAATGCCGAAATGGCGTTCCAGCAGTATATGATAGCGGCCAGAGATTACGGACACCCCGAGGCACAGTTTGAGGTGGCACGGTGCTATCAGAACGGCATGGGTGTGGAAAAAAACGAAGAAAATGCGGTCGTGTGGTATAAAAAGGCCGCAGAGCAGGGCAATGCCGAGGCACAGTGCGCACTGGGCGAGTGCTATTATCAGGCTCGGGGCGTTGAAAAGGACGACAAAGAGGCCCGCAGATGGTACGAAGCGGCGGCGACTCAGGGAAATGTGACGGCCCGGTATATGACCGGGCGGCTGTATGCGGCACTCTCGTACAATGTGGCGGCTGTGAAGTGGTACACCAAAGCGGCGGAGCAGGAATGCCCGGAAGCACAGTATGAGCTGGGTGTGTGCTATGAGGCCGGCGACGGCGTCGGCAAGGACGAGGCAAAGGCCGCAGAACTGTACCGTAAGGCGGCAGGGCAGAGCTATGCGGAGGCACAGAAAAAACTGGGTGACTGCTATACTCATGGCACAGGTGTCGCAAAAGACTTGGAGCAGGCATTTGAATGCTACAGCAAGGCGGCAAAACAGGGCAATGCAAGAGCGCAGAACAATCTGGGCGTTTGCTATACGAATGGAGAAGGTGTAGTGGAAGACCCTGCTCAGGCCGCTGAATGGTACAAGAGAGCGGCAGAGCAAGGGCTTGCACAGGCGCAATGTAATCTTGGCTACTGCTATAAATATGGAGAAGGCGTAACAAAAGACCTTGTCAAGGCAGCGGAGTGGTACCGGAAAGCCGCAGAGCAAGGGCTTGCACAGGCGCAATGTAGACTCGGCGATTTCTATGAGTATGGAGAGGGTGTAACAAAAGACCTTGTCAAGGCGGCGGAGTGGTACCGGAAAGCGGCGGAGCAGGGCAATGCGGGAGCACAATATAAATTAGGCAAGTGTTATTATTATGGAAAAGGCACAGAAATGAATAATAATGAAGCCGTAAAGTGGCTTCGGAGAGCATCAGAGCAAGGTGCTGCAGATGCACAGGATCTGCTTGGTGATTGCTATTATTATGGCTATGGCGTAGAAATGAATCATTGGGAAGCTGTGAAATGGTATGAGAAAGCAGCAAAGAAAGGCAATGCGGATGCGCAGTGCAGTCTTGGCTACTGCCATGAGAGCGGAAGAGGTGTTGAAAAAGACCTTGCCAAGGCAGCGGAGTGGTACCG
>ENA-OWXQ01000776-OWXQ01000776.1-human-gut-metagenome-genome-assembly--contig:-NODE-776-length-14346-cov-13.535_pt1 | contig 14346 bp, 9 predicted proteins | sample MGYA00249246_ERZ652059 | MGnify/ENA primary metagenome ERZ652059 (study PRJEB26925, sample SAMN05827064) | human gut metagenome | biome: ENVO:2100002; feature: ENVO:00000062; material: ENVO:00002003...
TGCGCCGTCTGGACGGTACAAAGATTTCTGCCGGTATTTCCTACAAGAAACTTTCGCTTCTTGAGAAGCGAAAGATGTTTTTAACTGAACTGAGAAAGGAGGGCCGCGATTCCTCCCGCGTCTGAAGACGCGGGTTTCCTCGCGGAATTTCTATGAAACAGACAACCGCAAAGGCGCAGGCCAAAACGATCAGCAAGACAACCGGACGCGTGAAGGGGACCTGGGGCGGACGCCGTCCCGGCGCAGGCCGCAAGCCCATGTGCGACAAGGCCATGACCGAAACCGCGACGGTGCGTTTAAGTGTTGAGCAGGTTACGAGTTTCAGGGCACTGGGCGGCGCCATCTGGTTCCGTGATGTGCTTAATCAGGCAATGGCAGCTGATCCCAAGCTCGCCTCAGGCGTCTCTAAGCCTGACGGTCTGATTCCGGTGAAGGTGAAGACTCATGTGAAGGTGCCTTCGGGGTACTCCGCGGTGCAGGCCGGTTTCCCGTCGCCGGCCGAACAGTATCAGGGCGAGAGTATCGACTTTAACGATCTTCTGATCACCAATGCCGCCTCGACCTTTGTACTGAAGGCCAAGGGCGAATCGATGATTGAAGCGGGAATCGATGAAGGGGATCTGCTTGTCGTGGACCGCAGCGTCACGGAAAAGCCCGGTGACATCGTGATCATGCAGGTCAACAACGAATTCACCGTGAAGCGCTTCATGAAGAAAAGAGGAAAGATTTACCTGCACCCGGAAAACAGCTCCGGTCTGTACGACGACATCTTCCCCGGTGACGGTGACGAATGGGTCTGCTTCGGGGTTGTGAAGCACGTCATCAAGTCGATCGGCTAACTGCTTTTTTCGGTTGCTTTTTCGGGCCGCCTTCTTATCAATCGGAAGGCGGCTTTTGTTATCCAGAGAATCCCTGTGAGCGCTGAGAAAAGCCAGGAGGCCACGGACAAAATGAGTCCGAGCGTTTTCCAGGCGGCCTTCGTGGTGATTTTCGTGTAGTGCGCGGCGTCTTTCATAAGCCGAGCGGCGGGCACTTTGTCAAGAAGCCTCACGGCGCCGTCGCCGTAGACCGCCGCCTCTTTGACGGTCGTCTTTCCGCAGCGGTTGACGGCCGCAAAAACGTCGGGACCGCCGAATTTAAGAAGGCCCGGCATATCTTCGCCCAAGCTCAGCGCCGAGCGGATCGCGCGCGGCGCGTCTTCAAGCCTCGGCGTACGGGCGAGAACTTCCAGTGCCGGCGCAATGCCGTACTTTCGGGCAAAGTCCGCGATTTCCGCTAAAGGCCCTGCCAGTGTTTTGAGAACAGCCGGTTTGGCTGCGGCGGCGGAAAGCTCTCGGATAAAGCCCGCCGAGAGTTTGCGGGCGCGGTTGGCGACCTTTAAAACCGCAATCCCGCCTTTGGCGGCGGCTCCTGCAGTTGCCTGTGGGCCGATACTGGCTGCGGCAACGGCAAGGCTGACTGCTGAAAGCGCGGTCGTAAAGGTCTCAGGTTCCGTAAGGCTTTGGTTGCCGGCGAGTTTAGTACCGGCCGTGTAAATGTCGCGGATGTCGCCCACAAGGAAAAATTCGCCGGCGGCCTGAGCCGCTCTCCCGTAGTCCTCATGACTTTCTCCCAGGAAAAAGCCGGCCGCTGTTTCTTTGGCAATATAGGACGGATCACTGCGGATCGCTTGGGCTTCTTCCGCGAGTTTTTCCATTGCGGGTGTCGGGGTGAGGCCCGGCACCGAGGCGTAAAACGCCACGTAGTCAGCGAGATCCCTGTAATTCTTTTCCGCAAAAAGCGTCTGACAGTAGTTTTCCGGATCACGCACGGCAGCCTCCGCCAAATAGTCATAGCGGTCAAAAAGCACGTAATGCGCGCCGACGGCCGTGAGGGCTGCGGCCGGAGAAGCAATGAAAAGAAATTTCAGAAGGCGCATGACGGGCTGTTAGTGCGGGAAAAACCGGGACGGCTGCAGTGTAGCCAAAGCCCGGTGCAGGCGTTACAGAGTCCTTGAGTCCGCTTCAAAATTTTCCGCGTTTTCACGCGACATTTTGTGTCGCAGTCCTTCAGATAATGATTGTCCATAGAAAGGAGAAAAGTGACACATTGAATGACGACAGACAAGCGTTTGAAAACGGGGTTTGATACCCGTGCGGTTTTGGCGGGCCTCTCGCTTCTTGCGTGTATCGGCGCAACAGAGGTGCAAAAGCGCGTGCTCGCTGCTTTTCTGCCGGGCATGAGCACAGACGCGGAGACTGAGAAAGACGCCCGGGCCGTGAAAGCAGCACTGGCCTCAGGTGACGCAAAAGCTGCACAAAACCTTCCGGAGCAGTCCTGCGTCGTTGCCTTTGTGCTCGATTACTTTGATACGGCTTACCGGCCCCGGCCGAGGCAGCAGATGCCTTCGGCTTTTTGACGCGCGTATCGGACGAAAAGCAGGCGTTCTGGAAGAGACTTGCCTCAAAAAGCGGGTTTTATTTTGACGGCCTGATTATGGACAGGGCGGGGAGCCAGCGCTGGCGCGTGCGCTCAACGCATTTTGCGGAAGTACGGTTGCTGCGGCGGTTTCTGGCGCATTTCGGTTTTTCATTCCCGGGGACCGCGGATACGAAAGGGATCTTTCTGGTTGAAGACACCGGGGATGCCGGAGGCGATGCGGTTGCCGTGATGGCCTCGTTGGCGGCACATACGGCCGGCATTTTTCAGATTGAACGGGTGAATGGTGCAACGACTGGCCCTGAGTCCGGCAGGGAACCTTTGTGCAATGAAGCGCCGGATCCTCTGGCGGCGTATTTTCTGCCGGAAAACGACCGTCGCGGCACGGACTTTGTCTCGGTTTTGACGGCGGCCGGCCGGGCGGTGACGGTCATTACATGAGAAGAACAGCCGGACGATGCAAAGAGAGCGGCAGCTGCGGCATGCCGCTGCGATTTCCGGGCGGAGGATCAGTCTTACGACTGGGAAGCTGTGACGGAAGCCCTGTTCTCCTGGCCCGGAAGGAAGCAGGCCGCGCATTTTGCGGCGCTTGAAGTGCTTTTGTCAGAGCCGGACGCAGACGAGCGGATCCCCGCTTACTGTCGGGCCGCCGGCCTCATTGACGGAGCAGAGGATTCCTGGCGGGAGGCGTTTGAAAGTCTCATTGCCGCGAAATCCTTTGCCGCGGACGCCGTGGGTGTTGAAAGCGTGCCGGCAACTGTGCTTGAAGCGTATGCCGCGTATTTTTGGGGCAGGATTGTCTGCTGTGAAAGAGCGCGCTGCAGGCTCGGTGCAAAAAGCAAGATCCGTGAACAGCAACCTTAAACCATTCAAAGCGCGGGAAACCTTCGTAGAATCGGATGTTTCCCGCTTTTGTTTTTGCTTCGGGCCGCCGACATGCTTTATACCGTTTTCAGTAATTCTTTTGAGGTCCTCAGGGAAAGCCTGGCCGTGAACCTCGCGGCAGACAATAAAAAAGACACCGGATTTGTCTTTAAGGACACAACGGTCGTGGTCCCCTCGCAGGCCGCGGGCGACATGCTGCGGCGGTTTTTCGCCGACCGCACGGGCGTGTGCGCGGGGCTTTCCTTTAAAACGCTCGGCCAGTGGTTTATTAAGTTCGGCAGACCCTTGATCGGCCTCGGGGAAGCGGGAACGGAACTTGAGTTTCTGATCTGGGATATCTGTCATTCGGATCTCCCCGAAAGGCATCCGCGGCTTAAAAAATATCTGGACGGCAAAACCCCGGCGGAGCGCTTTGAGTTTGCGATGCACTGCGCGGCCGTGTTTTCGCGCTATGCAACATACCGCCTTGACTGGGTATTGCGCTGGATGGGGAAACCACCCCGGGCGCATGCTGAAAATGATCCCCGCTATGTCGCGGAGGAAGCGGCTTTAAACCGGCATCCCGACTATGCCTGGCAGAAGGATATGTGGCGGGAGCTTGCGCGGCGCGTCACCGACATGCCCGAGGCCCGTGAGTTAAATGACCTTTTTGAGATAGAAGACCGCATGGTGCGCGCGTGGCACGAAAAGCGTGAGGAGCGCGTGCATATCTTCATGCCCTTTACGGTGCCGCCCCTCGTGCTGCCCCTTATTAAGCAGATGGCAGAAGACGCCGAAAGCGACATTTATCTCTACGTCTTAAATCCGTCGTCGGAATACTGGTATGAGGCACTGCCGCAGGCGGCCTTTGACTGGGATTACGGCTCAGAAGACAACGCGGTGTATCAGTACTTAAGGCGCAACGCCGCCTCAAGCCGCGCGATGATTGAGCGTGTCTGGACCTTTTTAAATCTGGAAGGGGGAGCGGACTTTGTGGGGATGGAACCGGAAACCAAACCGGACGATCCGGTCGCGGTAACCCACACCAGGCACTTTTTTGATCCGGTCACGGAGCGCCTGCAGGACTTAAAGCTTGAGAGCCCCCAGGACGCGGACGCTTACTTTGTGGATCCCGGAAAAGACACCTTTTTAAAGGCACTGCAGCGCTCGGTCTTGACGCTTAAGACCGCGCAAGGGGAGATGCCCGATCCCGCGGACGGCTCGGTGATCGTGGGGCGGGCGCCGTCGCTCATTCGTGAGGTTGAGACTCTCGTTGACTGGCTGCAGTACATTTTCCGCACGCAAAAGGACGTAACACCCGCAGACGTTCTTGTCGTCACCCCGGACATTGAAGGGGCGGCAGGCGTGATTGAAGCCGTGATGAATGCGCAGCCCGAGAGCCGGAAAATTGCCTGGACGATAGCCGACGACCGGGTGAGCGACCGCGCGATGGCGCTTGAGACGTGGAAGGCCTTGGTCGAACTTCTCTTTTCCAGAGCGGATGCCTCAGACCTGGAAGCGTGGCTTGAGATGCCGCAGGCGCAGAAGCGCTGGCAGATGACCGCAGACGACCTCGCGCTCATTCACGCGTGGCTTGTTGCCGGGGGCTACCGCTTTGGATTCTCTGAAGCACATATTGAGCGGTTGGTGTCTGAGGGTGAAGCCGATGCGGCGGACACAGACGGGTCGCTCACGCGGGCTCTGGAGCGCCTCACCGCGGGGCTTTTTTTCGGCGAAAGCCGGGAGCGCGTCTTCGGAGACGTGCGGCCCGCGCCGGGCGCGGAGCGCCGCTGGGAGTCGGTGCTCGAGAACGAAGAACTCTTTGCGCGGCTTACCGAAGTTGCTGCACTGCTTGAAACCAAACGCGCGGAACTCGCGGCAATGGGTGAGGCAGCCGACCCGGAGGTACTTAAGAATTTCTTTGTGTCGCTTACAACGGAACTCACGGACTTTACGGAAGACGAAGAAGCCGCCCAGGCGATCCGGGGAAGCCTTGAAACGGCCGCGCGGGCGCTTGAGGCAACCATGAAGGGGCGGCCGGTGAACCCCCGCGTGTTTGCCAAGGCCGCAACAACGCACGTGGCGGACGCGCTTTTTCACAGAACCGGTAACGGCCTTACCTTTGCCGGCATGAAGGAATTCCGGGGGCTGCCTTATAAAGTCATTGCGGTCGTGGGGCTTAACCGTGACAGCGCTTTTCCGGGTACCAATACCGCTGAAGAGTTTGACCTCATGGCGCCCGGTACGAGCGCGGGTATGCGCGCGCGGCGCGGTGACCGCGACAGCCGCAGCGACAACCGCAATATTTTCCTCGACCTCTTTCTTGCGGCACGGCGCTTCTTTTACGTCTCCTACGCCGAGGGGTTTGAACGTACGCAGTTAAAGCCGCCCTCCGTGGTGCTGGAGGATTTCCTCAGGTTTGCGGCGGCCGCAAGCGGGATCAGGGATGTGGCCGGGCAGGTGACGGTGCCTGCGGCTTTAACGCCCACGGGGCGCGCGAACTTTGTAACGGGCAAACTTAAACGCTGGAAGACCGTGAATACGGCAGCGGGTGACGCCTTAAATGCTGCCTGCGCCGTGCATTTTCGGGGGGAGGTGCCCCGTTTTGCCGATGCCCGCTCGGTGCTTACTCCTGAGCAGAACACGGTGACCGTCAACGATATTGCGCAGTACTTCACCAAGCCCTCAGATTTTGTTTTAAGAAAGTTCGGGGTGGTGCTGCCTGATGCCGGTGAAGCCGAAACCGTGCCCTTAAGTCCTTCTGACGACGGGCTGGGGCGCTATCAGGCGTTAAACGCCGTGCGCGGGCCCATTGCTCAAGGCGTCTCGCCCGTGAGGCTCGCCGCAGCCGAGGCCCTTGATCCCTTAAACGGGGCGCCGGGCGTGCGGGAGTGGATCCGGCGCGGGATGATTGAGCAGACGGCCGCTTTTTACGCACAGATCCGGGATATGAGGATCGTGCAGGAATTCCCGGAAGAAACCGTGGAGATTCCGGCGGACTGGGGGCTGACGTATCTTAAAAAACTGGTGTTGCCGGCTCTCACGCTGTACGAAAACCCGGACGGAGGGGAACCCTTGGCGGTCCTTGTTGCTGTGAGCGGCTCTGAAGTCCGTCGTAAGCTTATCGAGTCGGCGATGATGAATGCGTTCGGGCGGACTTTTTCGCTTCGGGTGATGTACGTGATGAAGGGTAATGCCCCGCATGACGCGATAGCGCCGGGTTACTTCGGGACGATTCCGGGGATGGAGACACCGGTTTGCGACACGATTGCGAGAAGTCTTTTATCCCTTTACGAGTGCCTCTTTACGTCGGTGACAGTCGTTGCCGACAACAATGAAAACGGTTTTTCCGGAGGCGATGCCATTTTGTGGCAGGGGTATGAAGGCAGTGAGAGGCTTGCTGCCGCCGAGCGCTTCAGTAAGCCCTTGGATTATCTGTTTGCCCCGGATCTGTACGTTGGTAAAAAAGGCAGGAAAAAGAGGAAGGGGGACATTCCTATTCTCGTAACAGCATTGAAAACCTACGCTGACGCGCTCGTTGCAGCGGTTAAAAATGAGGCTGGTGACGTAAGCGGAGAAAGCCATGGCAACTGAAACGATTTTTGACGCTGCGTCCACCGACCTCAGAGGGCGCCTTGTGATTGAGGCGAGTGCCGGTACCGGCAAAACCTGGTCGCTTTCGCGCATCGTGATGCGGCTCGTCGCAGAAGAAGGTTTCCCGATCGGGAGCATCCTTTTGGTGACCTTCACCAAGGCTGCCACCGAGGAACTGAAAAGCCGCGTGAAGGAACTGCTTACCGACGCCTCCGACGCGTTGTCGGGGCTTGACGACTGGCCTGATAATGACGCTTCGGATCTTGCGCCCTTTATGAAACGCTGGAAAGCCGCGGGCCTCACGGTAAGTGACTGTGCCAAGCGCCTCACGGCCGCAGTGGACAATTTTGATGATGCATCGGTTTACACCATTCACGGTTTCTGCCGTGAGATGCTCGATAAATGCCTTTTCTCGCAGGGCGGTCAGTTTGACTGTGAGTTTGGGGCGGATGATGAACTGCGCGCACAGGTCGTCGATGAATTCATGCGCCGGGAACTCTTAAACCCGGATTTTGATCCGGCGTTTAAAACACGCATCCTTGAAAAGTCGGACTTTGACGCGGTTTTAAAGACCGTCGTCACGCTCTCGCGCCGGAGCAAGCGGACGCAGTGGGAGCTTCTGGATGCGGAACGCTCACAATGTTCGCCCGAAGAGGAGGCCCTTTTGCGGCGCTTTATCGACTGGGCGCCTGCGCGCCTGGCCGAACTCAAGCACCGCGCCGGTATCCGTACGTTTGACGACCTCTTGGTTGATATGGATTCAGCGCTCACGGATCCTGATTTTGCCCGGGCTGTACGAAGCCGCTTTAACGCTGTTTTAATTGACGAGTTTCAGGACACCGACCCCCTGCAGTACGCGGTCTTTAAAACACTTTTTATGAGTGGAACGGGCGACCCCGCATCACTCGTTTTTGTGGGAGACCCCAAGCAGAGTATTTATGCCTTCCGAAACGCTGATCTGCAGACTTACCAGCAGGCGGTAAAGGATATCGGACGGACGCTGAGGCTTGCCACCAACTTTCGTTCCTCTCAGGCGCTTGTCGCAGGCGTCAACGCCTTTTTCTCGGGCAATCAGTCTGACGGTGAGGACGACCGCCGCCGGACGTTTCTCACCGACACAATTGCCTACAGCCGCGTGGGAGCCTCAGGGCGCGCCGAGCCCCTTATGCGTGACGGAAAAGAAGTGCCCGTGTTTGAAGTCTGGACGATGGCTAAAGACAATGTGTACCCGGATACGGGGTCGGCTGACGGCGCGGAAGCCGCTTTTATCGCCGAAGACATTGCACGGCTTCTGGACGGCAAAACGACACTCAAGGGTAAATCCTTAAAGCCCCGCGATATCGCGCTTTTGGTGTCAAAAAAGACGGACGCCGACGCAACGGTGGCAGCGCTTGCGGCGCGCGGCATCCGCGTGCTTAAAACAGGCGAGGACACGGACGTCTTTCAGACCGAAGCCGCAAGCGAAGTTCTCTCGGTTTTAAAGGCCCTTGAAATGCCGCAGAACCGTGCGCTTTTTGCGGCGGCTCAGGCAACGAAACTTTTCGGACGCACGCTCAAGGTGATCCGGGAGGGGTTTGACGAGCGCATCGCCGACACGCTTTTAATGAAAACCATGACGGAGCGCTGGGAGAAGGGGGCGCTTGCCGCGGCCTTTGCGCACCTTTTTACTGAGCGAAATGTTGAAAACCGCCTCCTGCCGCAGACGGGGGGTGAACGTTATCTCTCGGACGCCCGTCAGGTGGTGGAGCTGCTTCACAAAGAATCCCGCCGCTACCGAACGCTCTCGGGGCTCGTAAGGCGCTTTGAAACGCTCAAAAGCCGCACGATGAGCGAAGACAATACGGACCGTAAGTGCCGTGTTGAGAGCGACGAGGATCTCGTCATCGTGCAGACGATTCACTCGAGTAAAGGGCTTGAGTATCCTGTTGTTTATCTCCCCGGCGCGGCGAAGATGCAGATCTCGTCGAGCGGCCACACCGACGGCTATGCCGTTTTCCGCGTAAGAGGCCCTTCAGGGAGCGTGCGGCTTTTTTCGCCCTGCCGCGTAAGCCGCTCCACTGTGAAAGAGTGCTTTGCTGATGAGCAGGAGGAAGGCGTCAGAAAGGCTTATGTGGCTTTGACCCGCGCTTCAAGCCGCGTGGTACTGCCGCAAATTTACTGCCAAAGCAAGGGAAAAATTAACCATTACCGTACCAACAACCTCTATTTGCGGGCTCTGGCAGGTCTTACGCGTTGTCCTGAAGAGGCCACGAAGGGTGCCTTTAATGAAAAGGCCTGCGACCTGCTTGCAGAACTTGAGCATCGTTTTGAAGACGAAGCCGGGCCCTTGTGCCGGGTCGTCACCAAAACGAAGGGCGAAGCGGAAAACCTGACCCTGCCGGCAGAAATCACAAAAGAAGCGGCCGGCGTGATGACGGCGGATAAGTCAGCTGCCTATCCTCTCACAAGTCGGGTTTCAAGTTTTACTTCCATCGTAAGAAGAAGCCTCACGCCCGCACGCATGCCCGTATTGGCCTGCGAAGAAACCCCGGTTTTTGATGCCGCTGACGACGTGATTGACTTTGATGCCGACACGCAAGAAGCGCCCCAGGCGGGTCTTGCCTTATTTAACGCCTGCACGATGAGGGGACCCGATGTCGGCACGTTTCTGCACGAAATCATGCAGCGCGCGGACTTCACGGACGACACGGGCCGCGCGCGTCTGATTGACGCGATGATCCGCAAGTACGCCTATCTTTTCCCGGAAGAAAACCGCGAAGAAGCCCAGACGCAGTGGGCGGCCTACATTGAAAAGATGATGAAAGCGGTGCTCTCAGCGCATCTGACGGATGGAGATGCGCCTTTAAAGCTTTCTGATGTGCCTTTTGCGGCCCGTTACTCCGAGTGGCCCTTCACGATGAGCGTTGCCCGGGGCGCCGGGGGAAAGAAGGCTCCGAGGGCAAAGACTCTTGCGGCGCTTTTAAAAGCGTTCGGGCCCGAGTACGCGATTGATGAGCTCGACGATACGGCGCTCACCGGTTACCTCACCGGTACCGCCGACCTCGTTTTTAAGGCGCAGGGCAAATACTGGCTCGTTGACTGGAAGAGTAATTTCATCGGGTCGGGCACGCCCGGGGACTACACGGAAAAAGCCGTTCACGACGAAATGCGGCGGCATAACTACAGACTGCAGTACCTGATTTACCTCACCGCCATGAAGCGCTTCCTGGAAGTCAAAACGGGTGTTGCCGACGGCTGCGATCTGATCGGCGGCGTTTTTTACGTCTTTTTGCGCGGCGCTGGCGAGGGCTCTCCCACGCAGGGGATTTTCCGCGACAGGCCGCCCGCGGAATTGATCCGCGCGCTCGATACATTTTTTAAAACGGGTGAGCGTCCCGTGAAGGAGGCCCGCAAATGACGGACGTGACGGTTGAAGCGGCCTGGAAGGCCTACGGCGAACGGCTGCTGGCGGTTGCGGAGCGCTCCAAAAGGACGCTTGCAGAGACGGACTGCACGGCATTTGCCGCTGTGATTGAAGCGCTCGCGGCTGCGGACGCGCAAAAAAGCAGTTGCGCGGAGCTTCCTGCGTCGGTGACTTCAGAGATGCTTGACGCCTGGGAGGCCGCAGGGCTCCTCGTTTCCTACACGGGCGCCGAGGATCCCCTGAAACTTGCGGACGCGCCGCTTGTTGCGGACACCGTGCGCGGGGGCTTTGTTTATCAGTTAAGGCGCTTTGAGGAAGAAGCCGAACTCGGGCGGCTGCTCGCGCGGGCCGCGCAGTACGTAACGCCTGAAGCCAAACTCGCGCCGGCACTCAAAACAGCGTTTCTGGCAACGGACACGGCGCTCTGGCAAAAACACAACGCCTGCGCAACGGCTGAGCGCACGGCTCTTTGGCGCGAAGGCGCGGGACACCAGTATGAGGCCGTGGAAAATGCTCTGAAGCGGCGCCTTTCCGTCATCACCGGGGGACCGGGCACGGGGAAAACCTCAACGGTGGTGCGTCTTTTAACCGCGCTTCTGGCACGAAACGGAGCGCTTACGGTGGCGCTCGTAGCACCCACGGGTAAGGCCGCAGGGCGCCTTAAGGAGTCGCTGCAGAAGGAATGCCTGCGTGAGCCCGGGCTCTATGCCCTCGTGGATAAGGGCGTAAAGGAAAAGCGCATCACGGCGCAGACCATTCACCGGCTCTTGAGCACCCCCAACACCTCGGGCGTGCGGCCCGGCCCTCAGGCCCCCGTGGAAGCCGATGTCCTCATTGCTGACGAAGCCTCCATGATTGATGTATCGCTTGCCTTAAAACTCATGCGGTCCGTGGATCCTGCAAAGACGCGGCTGATTTTCTTAGGCGACAAATACCAGTTGGCAGCCGTTGGTCCGGGCTCGGTCTTTGCCGATATAACGACTTCGGGTGGAGCGCTTTCTGAGGCCGTGACAGAACTTACCTACAGTTTCCGCTTTGGTGCGGACTCTCCGGTGGGAAACCTTTCGCGGGCGGTGAATACCGGGGATGAAGCAACCGTACGCACGCTTCTTGCGCACGATAAAAAGTTTGATGCTTCTTACACGGACGATAAGAACGAAGAAATTTCGCTCTCGTTGCCTAAGCGATTTAAGTTCGGGGTGAATGAGGACTTGAGACAGTGGATACGGCTTGAAATGAAGCCCTATCTGGAGCTCGTTAAAAAACGCACGAAAAAAATTGCCGGGAGAGAAGAATCCGACAAACTCAATGATGAAATGTTTGCGGCCTTTAACGCGTTTCGTGTTTTGTGTGCCCAGCGCCGGGGCCCGGACAGCGTGAGTGCCGTAAACCGCCTTGTTGAGGAGCATGTCAAAAACACGGCGGGGGCAGAAACGGACGCCGTCTTTTACCCCGGGCGCGTCATCATCGTGCGCGTGAACGATCAGCAGACGGAGCTTTACAACGGTGACGTCGGCATTGTCGTGCCGAACCCGCAAGACTGTACGGACGGGACCTTCTGGGTGTATTTCGGTGAGGGTAAGTACGTGCCTGCGGCGCTTTTACCGGGGCACGAAACAGCCTATGCGCTCACAATCCATCAGTCCCAGGGCTCGCAGTTTGAGCGTGTGGCGGTGGTGCTTCCGGTTTCAGGGGACTCTGAACTCATCACCCGTGAGCTTGTCTACACGGGGATTACCCGTGCCGTGAAAAAGGCGGCGGTCTTTGCCAATATTGAGGTACTCAAAAAAGCGGTCGCTTCGCCCGTGCGGCGCATGAGCGGGCTGGGAGCGCGGCTTAAAGAGGCGACGCTGCGGTAATTTGTCATCGGTGTGTCATCGACGTAGCGCAAAATTACGGAAATTAAGGAGAGCGCCGGTGCGCGGAAATACAGACTTTTGCGCATTTTCGATAAACTGCGTTTTATCCGGCCGTCCGGAAGGAGACTTCCGGGCGGTGCCGAGGCCGGCTCACAGCCGGCCCAACCAACCTAGGAGCTGCGAATTGAATACGATTTCCAAGTACGCTGTTGCCGCGTGTGCCGTTGCCGCCACGGGACTTTCTGCCGCCGTCTGGGCCGCTGACGCCAATGTCGATGCGCTTTTAAAGGCCGCGCAGAAAGAAGGTCAGGTAAATTCCGTCGGTATGCCCGACACCTGGGCCAACTGGGTCGGTACCTGGAAGGATCTGCAGAAACTCGGCATCAAGACCCAGGACTCGGATATGAGTTCGGCCGAGCAGATCTCCAAAATTATGGCCGAAGGTGAAAACGCCACGGCGGACATCGGTGACGTCGGTTTTGAATTCGGTGAGTTCTCCCGCAAAAAGGGTATCACGATGCCCTACAAGCCCTCGACCTGGGATCAGATTCCCGCCTGGGCCAAGGATAAGGACGGTCACTGGTGTCTCGGCTACACCGGTACCGTGGCCTTCATCATCAATAAGGAACTCGTCAAAAATCCCCCGAAGAGCTGGAATGATCTTCTGACCGGCACCTACCGTGTGTCCGTGGGCGCCGTGGGGTCGGCTGCGCAGGCCAATTACGCGGTGCTCGCTGCAGCAATCGCCATGGGCGGCAACGAAAAGAATCTGAACCCTGCCTATGAGTTCTTTGCGAAGATCGCCAAGCAAGGTCGTCTCTCGATGGTTGACCCGGTGGTCGCCAACCTCGAAAAGGGTGAAGTCGAAGTCGGTATGCTCTGGGACTTTAATGCTCTGAACTACCGCGATCAGATCGACCGCAACCGCTTTGAGGTGTTGATCCCCGCCGAAGGGTCGGTCACGAGCGGCTACACGACGATTTTGAATAAGTGGGCCAAGCACCCCAATGCCGCTAAGTACGCCCGCGAGTTCATTTTGTCGGATCGGGGCCAGATTAATCTTGCCAACGGCTACGCCCGCCCGATCCGCGCGGCCTACGTGAAGATGCCTGCGGAAACGGCCGCGAAGATGCTGCCGGAATCGCAGTACGCCAAGGCCCGTCCGATCTCTGACTTTGACGCCTGGGCAAAGACGAGCAGCCGCATTTCGCGTCACTGGCAGAGCAAAGTCTCGATCTACATGAAGTAAGACGCATGGCTTTTTCGTCCAAACTCATCGTGGTTTTGGTCGACGGCCTGAAGGAATCCACAGCCCGCAAGTGCTGTGGATTTCTTATGGGGCTTGTTGAAGAAAAGAGGGGAACACTCTTTTCCGTCGTCTCAGAACTGCCGAGCCTCTCAAGGCCCCTCTATGAAACGCTTTTTACCGGGCGCGTCCCGGTCACGGGCGGCTTTGTCACAAACAGCAGCCAAAGAAAAGCCGGAGCCGCATCTGTCTTTGATCTTGTGAAGGCCGCGGGCGGCGTCACGGCGCTCGCCGGTTACGGCTGGATGTGTGAACTTTTTGCTCACACACCCTACTGTGCCGCCAAACATAAGCACCTTGCCCCCGGCAACGGTTCCGCGGTGGACGCCGGGTGGTTTTATACGCGCGACGATTTGCCCGACACCGAGCTTTTTGCCGAGGGAGACTGGTTGATTGCCAATTACAGTCCGGACTTCTGCGTGATTCATCCGATGGGTGTTGACGAAGCAGGGCACGTTTCGGACATGGGCGGGGCAGACGCCGACTACGACCGAGCCGCACGCAACGTTGACTGGCTTCTTGCGGAAAGGATCCCCGCTTGGCTTGCGGCCGGTTACCGCGTCATCGTGACGGCGGATCATGGGATGGGTGAAGACCGCTCTCACGGCGGAACGGACGCCGCTGAACGGCGCGTACCCTGTTTTTGTTTCGGGGAGGGGATGAACGGACTTGCCGTTACCGAAGAACCCGTAAAGCAGCGGTACCTCGCGGCCTTTTTCGCGCGCACCCTGGGGCTTACGCCCGCGTTGACCATGGCCGACGGTGCAGAGCACATTAAGTTTGCGCCCGTGTGCGGGTAAAATCCCGTCAACTACCCCTGACTGAAGTCAGAGGCTTGGCAACAAGTCTTGGTTGACTAGCCTCAGTCCGTTTTCGGACGGACTCCGTTGGTTGGGAATCCG
>ENA-OWXQ01000782-OWXQ01000782.1-human-gut-metagenome-genome-assembly--contig:-NODE-782-length-14255-cov-14.5475_pt1 | contig 14255 bp, 16 predicted proteins | sample MGYA00249246_ERZ652059 | MGnify/ENA primary metagenome ERZ652059 (study PRJEB26925, sample SAMN05827064) | human gut metagenome | biome: ENVO:2100002; feature: ENVO:00000062; material: ENVO:00002003...
CGGGCTTTACCATTTAAAACCCTCGGGATCAAAACGGTCTCGGGGGTTTTTCTTTGCCTGAAAGTTTTGATGCCGTCGTGCGCTATCATTTATGGTCAGTTCTTTTTTCGTTCAGCCTGCAATGGAGTACCGCCGGATTCTGCACATCGACATGGATGCGTTTTATGCGTCCGTTGAGCAACGCGACAATCCCACACTGCGCGGTAAGCCGGTGGCGGTGGGTCACGCTGACGGACGCGGCGTCGTAGCAACCGCAAGCTATGAGGCCAGAGCCTTCGGCGTGCACAGTGCGATGCCTTCACGCCGCGCCAAGGAACTCTGTCCGGACCTCATCTTCGTTAATAACCGCATGGACCACTACAAGGCCGTTTCCCGAGAGATCCATGCAATCTTTGCCCGCTACACCGATCTCATTGAGCCCATCAGTATCGATGAGGCATTCTTGGACGTCACCCACAACAAGAAAGGTATCATCCTTGGTGTGGAAGTGGCTAAGGAAATTAAGAAAGCCATCCGCACGGAACTTAACCTTGTGGCAAGTGCCGGCGTCTCCTACAACAAGTTCCTGGCGAAGGTCGCAAGTGACTGGCGAAAGCCCGACGGCCTCTGCACGATCCATCCGGACCAGGCGCTCACCTTTATCGACCACCTGAAAGTCGAGCACCTTTGGGGCGTGGGGCCTGTGACAGCAAAGCGCATGCATGCGTTGGGATTGGTAACCGCCAAAGACGTGCGTGCGGTGCCGCTTGCGGATCTGCTGCGGGAATTTGGTAAAGCCGGTCAGACCTACTATGAGTTTGTCCGCGGGATAGATAACCGGCCTGTAGTTGCCGAGAGAATTCGCAAAAGTGTCGGATGCGAAGAAACCTTTGACATGGATGTCTCTGACATAACCGAAATCCTCGCGCGGCTGGGCGCTGTTGCGCAGGACGTGGAGCGCCGCATCAGCCTCAGAGACTTCAGGGGGCTGACGCTCACGCTCAAAGTCAGGTTTCATAACTTTGTGACTGTGACGCGCAGCGTCTCTCAGACAACGCCCTGGACGGACGTAGCCGAAATGAAAGCGGCAGCCGCTGCGCTTTTGTCGCACATCGAACTGCCGCGCCGGGGAATCCGGCTTCTGGGACTCACCGTTGCCAATCCCGAAGAGCCGTCGCTTACGCCGGATCTCTTTGACGATCCGGCGTAAAGGTACCCGTTATTTTCCTGTGAAGATTTTTTTGAGGCTCACTGGGAAGGCCTGATAGTCCATCGTGTTTTTGAGACGGATTTCCACGGCCGGTGTCGTCTCGCCCCAGCGGAATTCTTCCAGGCAGGGGTTGGGACGGCCCTTTGACTTGCCGGTCTTTTCGTCACGCGGGGCGCCTGCAAAGGCCGCGTATACGACGATCGAGTCTTTATCGGCCTGGTATTCGGTGAGCGACGTCACCGGGCTGTACCAGTCGCTGCCGCGCTCTTTGCCGTACTGCCAGACTTGTTCAACCGTCATTTTCTTCTGGTTAACCTTGTAGACCACGGCCCGGCTGTACTTTTCTCTCGGGTCATCGGGCTGCAAGAACGCGCGCCCGTCGCCGTTATCAAAGACCGTGATGTAAACCACGTCCTTTGTTGACTTGCTGTCAATGCGGCACGCGGTGTGCTGCGTCCAGGTCCAGTCAAAGCCGCCTTTGCAGTCAACGGCGGTGCAGGCGACGGGTTTACCGTCACCGGTGACGGGTTTAAGAACAAGCGGTCGCCAGGGTTCGCGCCAACCCTTGGGGGCCGAAAGAATCCATTTCACCTTCTTGTCACGGCCGATCTTGATGACCGCGGACTGATGGCGCGAGCTGATGATGATGGAATCATCCGTCGGATCGTAGTCGACGGAATTGACGTGTGCCCAGTTGCGGCCGGGGCCCGTGCCTGTGATATCGCCGAAGCGGGCATCTGTTTCCTGACGCTGCAGTTCTGCCGTACTCATTGTCTGTCCGGCCTTTGTCGAATCGATGTTAAGGCACACGGCGCCCTGATCCAGCGCCTTTAAGACGGTAGCGCGGTAGGGGTCGAGTATGTCAAAAAGACGCCATTCGTCCACCACGAACCCTGCCTGATCCACTTCAATGATGACGTCACGGACTGTACGGATGCGTTTGCCGTCGGCGCGCCGCAAGTCCGAGGACGCCACGCGCAGCAGATAGTGGCCGTTGGGCATCGGGTCCATGGCGTGGGAGAAGTCGTTGTAACCCGCAGGGAGCCTGCGGTTAAAAATATCCCGGCCCATGAGGTCAAAGCGCACGTAGCGCTGACCGAACCCCCAGGTCATGGTGCCGTCCGGGTTCTGACAGAAACCCATCATGACCCCGGCGCTGTCCATACTTTCGGGCTTCCAGAGCGTTCGGGGATCAAGGTACCAGCGGATGTCGCCTGAGGCATCGATCACCGCAATCTGCGGGACGTTGTTCTAGGTCAGAGCGCTGCCCTCGGGGTTATTCCAGACCATGCGGTTGTTGAGCCCCGTTGCCGGCCCGAAATTGTTGATGAGATAGAGCCGGTCCTTAAAGTCCGTTGCCATGCGTTTGACTTCGGTTTCAAAGAGAAAGTTTCTTTCCACGGGAGCGCCAGTTTCAATGCCTCGTACCGGGCCGCGCCAAATGGAATAGATGTGCTTCACGGTTTTCATTTCCCCGTGGTCGAGGAGCCTTGCGGTCACATCCACCTTATTGACGTGATCCGGGTAGAGACCGAAAACCGGGACACCGGCGTGGGTGAGAAGTTCGCGTTTACCGACTTTATAGGCAATCACCGAGCCCTTCGCTTTGGGTTCAATTTTGACCGAAGCCGAAAGGAGTTCATAGCCCCCGTTTTTAATGACGGCCGTTAAGGGGCAATTCCGTAAGGGTTCACAATCACTTCGCCCAAGGGGCCTGTGGCTGAAGGATAGCCCACGACCGCCGGGCCGCTTGCTTCCCCGAGAGCAAAGACGCGGGAGGCACCCGCCGTAAGACCCAGAGAGGTCATCATCTGAAGCAGCACTCTTTTTTGCACGATTGTTTCTCCTCGTTGGGATCGGTCTATGCCGGACGATGCTTTGATGCTACGCGGGTCGTCTTACCGCAGCCTCATCCGTCTGCCGGACTGATTATCAGTGTTTTCACCTATACAAAATACCTTATGTGATGGGTAGCGTTAAAACACTGTGTTGTACCGGCACAGACCACCAAGAGGAGTTTGGTAATGAAGTATTTTGTTCTGACAACGGCTGCGGCATTAACCGCAGTCTCATTGGGCGTTTCAGCGGCCGTGCCCGTTGTGTCGCCGGAAGTGAAGGCCGCGGCCGAGGCATTCATGGCTGATCCCCGCGTTGACGCCATGTATAAGGAAATGGCAAGTGAAGCGGGTCAGAAGGAGCGCTTTAATACGCTCATGGAACTTGTGCGCATTGCGTCTCCCTCGCGCTTTGAAATGCGCCGTCAGGCCGAAATCACCAAGCGCCTTGTCAACGACTGGGGTTTTGCTCAGACCGACATCATGACGACGCCCTCAGGCTACCTTAAGGGGGCCGGCGTTCAGACGGTGGACGGTAAACCGGTTTACAACGTGTGCGTGCGCATTCCCGGCAGCTACGCAACGCGTCCGGACGCCAAAAGCTACAAGGGCCAGTTCCCCAAGGTCCTTTTTGAAGGGCATATTGATACGGTCAATCCCGCCGAGCTTCCCCCGGCGGACAAGCCCTTCGTGCCGGTGAAGCTGCAGAAGGTGAACAAGCCCATCGTCAAGAACCCTGCGGAACTCGCAGCGATTGCCGACGAACTGCACTTTGACGCCAAGGGCCATGTCATCGAAGACGAGGCTTATCAGAGGGCCTACAAGCGCTTTAATAACCTCGATGAAGCCAAAAAGGCCGATGCCTACCGCATCTACGTCACCGGTTACAGCGACGCCATGGTCAACACAGTGTCCGTACTGTATGCCGCGAAGATGATGAAAAAGTACGGTATCAAGCCGGTCTACGACGTCTGGTTCTGCGGTACCACGGGCGAAGAGGGTAAGGGAAACCTCTGCGGCATGAAGCAGCTCTACGGCTACAGCCAGGAAGCCGGCAAAGGCAACAACGCCCTTAACTTTGTGGCAAACATAGCTGCCGACAGCACGAGTCCCGGCTCTTCAACTGTGAACTATCTCGGCTCCTACCGCTTTGAGATGAAGTTCTCCGAGCGTGCGGGCTTCAAGGTGGGCGACAAGGCCCGTCCTTCGGCAGTCTCTGCGGTAAGCCGCGCCACGGCCGCGATTGCCGGCATCAAGACCTCGTACGATCTTGACAAGAAGGCTGAACGCACAACCTACACCGTGGGTGTGGTGCGCTGCAGCGATCCGGCTGCGGGCAGCATCCGCAGCAGCGAATGCACCATGATGGTGGATATGAGAAGTCCGACGCCGGGGCCTCTGAACGCCATCCGCGCTCAGATTGAACCGCAGTTTCAGAAAGCTGTTGACGCGGAAAACGCAAAGTACGGCGTAAAGGCAGGCAGCTCCGATGCCGTCAAGCTTGACCTCGTTTGGTTCGGCGATCGCCCGGCCTACCGTCGTACGAACTACAACGACATAGTGCTGCAGAGCTTCTGGACCGCGACCAATACGATCGGGATTGATCAGCGTAAGGAACTCTCCGAAGCCTCCTATTCGTTAAACGACAACGTGCCCGCGGCGGTGGGCGTACCCACGATCAACATGAACATGGGGACGGTTGCCGATAACGGGGGCGGCCATACCTGGTACGAATACGGCATGCCCGGTAACGGCGTTGACGAAGCCAAGCGCATCCTGCGCTTCATGATGACGGGGCTTTTGGTCTCGGGCTTTGAAACCAAGGACGGTAAGACCGTCGAACCCGGCACGGGCCCGATCGGCGCACGTACCACGGAAGAAATGTTCAAATAAGGAGAGCGGACAGATGACCTGCATAAAGACTTTGTTTGTTGCGGCAGCTGTTGCCGCGGTGAGCCTTACGGCAACGGCCGCCACCGAAACCCTCTCGGTTTCCGTGATCGGCCCGGGCGGACACAGTAACGGCAGCTACGGGCAGACCAATGCCCTGCACGCCGCAGCCCGCGGAATTCTCAATATTGAGAAGGCCGTGCCAACAGCTGTGATTTCCGGATTTAACGGTGGGGCGACAGTGAACGCCATCGCGGCGGACGCCCGTTTTGACGTTGTTCTGACGGGGGACAAGGCCGCATTGGCCGAGCAAAAGAAGCTTGTTCACAAGGCAGTCGCTGACGGGTGCGCCGCGGAAAACGCCTTCCGTAACGTGAAGGCCGGGGATAAGACCCGGTCCGGCGCTCCGGCCGACATCCGCTTTACGGTGAAATAAACTGGAAAAAACGGCAGGACTTTCTCTTTGGGAAGCGTGTCTCAGCACTTTTTCTCAAGGGTAGTCCCCGTCTTTTTTCGGGTTTTGTACCGACTCAGCAGCTTGCGGCGCGGTCTAAAATCAGGCTCCCTTTTTCATGAGCCTGATAGGGCAGAAGTTTTTGCCATGCAGACCGCGTCCGCACACCGCCTTGAAGTCACGTCCTGGCTTCCGATTCTGGGCCTGGCCTTTGCCGCCTTTGTCTTTAACACCTCGGAGTTTCTGCCGGTGGGGCTGCTGCCGGATATGGCGGCAAGCCTCGGGGAGACCGTGTCCTTTACGGGCCTCGTGATCACGGGCTACGCCTGGGTGGTGGCCATCATGTCGCTGCCTTTGACGATTCTTACGGCCCGGTTTGAGCGCCGAAAGCTTCTTTTGTGCCTGATTCTCTGCTTTGCCTTAAGCCACATCGCGGTGCTCTGGGTCGCAAGCTTCGGGTCGCTTTTGGCAGCGCGCATCTGCGTGGCCCTGTGCCACTCCATCTTCTGGTCCATCATGACGCCCTTGGCGGCACGCATGGCTCCGAAGGGAAAGCGGGCGCTGGGGCTTGCGTGCGTGATGGGCGGAACGATCGTGGCAACTGTGATGGGGCTGCCGATCGGCACCAAGCTCGGGCAGCTTTTCGGCTGGCAGGAAGCTTTTGCCGTGATCGGCGCGGTGGCGCTTTGCGTGCTCGTCATGATCTGGCTCGTGCTGCCGCCTTGCCCGGCAACAAGCGCGGGGGCGTTAAAGAGCCTTCCGGTGATTCTCAAGCGCCCGGCCCTCCTGCAGCTTTATTTCCTCACGGCTGTCACGGAACTCGGACACTTTACGGCCTACAGCTACATTGCGCCGATTCTGCAGGCTGACGGGGGCTTTTCCCCCACCGACGTTGTGACGGTGCTTTTTGTCTTCGGAATTTCCGGGATTATCGGCGCCTTTACGGCAACGAAGGTCGTTGATAAACACATTTCCGGGGCGCTGACACTGCCGCTTGTTCTCACGGCTGTGAGCCTTCTGTTGATTTACCCGGCCTGCGCGACGCTGCCGTCAATACTCACGCTCTGCATTGTCTGGGGTGCGGCGGTTACGGCGGTGAGTCTTGCGTTTCAGACAATTGTCCTTAATGTTGCGCCCGACGCCGCCGACATTGCAACGTCGCTTTTCTCCGGAATTTTCAATATCGGGATCGGCGGCGGCGCATTTTTGGGGAGCATGATTTCCGGCAGTTTCGGTTTTCACCCGGTCACCTTTGTGGGTTCGGGCCTGGTGACGGTTTCGGCTCTTTTGTGTCTCACGCTCTGGATCCGCACGGGAAGCGCTCTGTTTCCGATTGAAAAGGTGGCGACAAACGCCGTGCAGCCGGCGGCCAACCGAACGCTTGCGGATCAGAATCCCGTGAAGTAATGTTGCCATCAGAGGCGCACACAAAAAAGCTCGGTTACCGTTACAGTCCGGGCTTTTTCGTCAGAAGCTGCCTCAGTACGCGGCTTCGATAGCCTTGATTTTTTCGTAAAGCGCCGTGTTGACAGGCACTTCAATCCCGGCGGCTTTGGCCTTTTCGATGACGGTCCCGGCAAAAAGATCGACTTCCGTGGGGCGTTTCGCGAGCGTGTCCTGACGCATCGAGGGCATCCCGTCAGGCATCAGCGTGTCGATGATGGCGACATATTCGTTTAAGTCGTCTTCGGTGAGATTGACGCCGTTTTTATTGGCAATGGCAATCACTTCGCGCATCGCGGCCTTCATCATGTCGCGTGCGGCGCCGGGCTTTTGCACGTCGGCAAAAGTGCCTTTCACAACGGCCACGGTTTGATTGACGCCGCAGTTAAGCATCCACTTGCTGTAAAGGCGACGTACGATGTCGGACTCCGTCTTATAGGGTAGCCCCGTTTCGTTAAAAAGCTGTTCGAGGCGCGAGAGCGCCGTGCGTTTGGCGGGCGTCTCCTTATCAATGCCGATTCGCAGTTCTCCGATGGAGCTTAAGCGCACGTGGCGGCCTTCACGCAGGGCGTCCATGGCCTGCGCCACCGACCGGATAACAACACCGCGGCCCTGCAGGTGCTTTTCAATGATGTCTTCGGAGGTGATGCCGTTTAAAACGGAAAGCACGACGGTTTCGGGGCCGATCACCGGGTCGGCAGTTCTCAAGGCGTCTTTCAGTGCGCCGCCCTTGACGGCAAAGATCACGAGATCGGCCCAGCACTGTGCGGCCTTGTATTCAGCAGGCGTTTCGTAGCGAAACGGGCAGATATGACCGTTACAGGTGACTTCTGTCGTGCGGTAACGCGCGGTGCGCACGGCGTCCGCGAGAAACGTGACTTTGTCGGTGCCGAGCGCTTGCACGAAGAAGTCTCCGTACATGATGCCCAGGGCGCCGAGTCCGATGACGGCGATGTTTTCAATCGGCTTGAGGTTTTCGGTCATATCTTCTGTGAGTACCTGCACACGGGGACCGTGGTTGACGGGCGGCATATTAGCCAATTCCAAAAAATTGTGGGCGGGGCGGAGAAAGTTGTCAGAACCTCCAGCCGGCCTGTGATATCTGAAAACTGTCTTTTGGATGGTGTGTGTCCTCAGGTTATTGATCTGGCGCTGTTTTTTGTGTTTTGGAGATTTGCTGCACGCGTGTGGCAAATCTTTGAACAGCAGATCTGGCCGTCGTGACATCCTGCGGGAAATTCTGTGAAACCCCCTCATTGTGGATGGTTGACGGTTGGCCCGTATGGTTCAATGGCTCAGAGAGTCTCCGAAGTCAGCCGCAAGATGGTGGTGATTCCGACGACACCCGTGTAAGCGAGGCCTGAATTATCCATAAAAACGCCCCGGCAGGCGCAGTGTCTGCCGGGGTGTTTAACTTCCTGAAAAGAGCGGATTATTCCTCCGCGGTCGGCCAGACAAGGCTCTTGACATCCACCTTTTTCTGCATCATGCCGTTTTCAACGAGAAAGTCCTGATCAAGCGCAAGGCCCTTGACATCCGTTGTCGTCACGGTGTTGTAGTAGTTGGACCACTGTGCGAGCTTTTTGGCGTCTTCAAGAGAAATGCCGTGCTCCTTGGCGCCGAGCGCCACGGCCTTGTCCCAGTTCTTGTTGATCCAGTCAAGCGCAGCGCGCTGCGTCTTTACGGTGAGCTTCACGGCGTTCGGGAACTGCCGGGCAAAGGGCTGGCTTGCGGTCACAACGAGGTTGACGTTGACGAGGTCCTTGGCGGTCGTCACCACCTTGCAGCCGGCTTCCTCGGCCTTAATGACAGCGCTTGCGGCAAGAAGCGCGGCGTCAGCGTTGCCGCTTACGACCGCGGAGAGCGCCGCGGGGATCCCCATCGAAACGAATTCCACGTCCTTGGCGCTCATACCTTCGCTTTTAAGCGCCGCGACCATGAGCTGGTGCAGTACCGTGCCGCGGGGGCCGGCAATCTTTTTACCCTTGAGTTCCTTCACGGTCAGGGGCTTACCCTTGGCGGAGACGATCGCAAAGGTGTCGGCCGGGTGTGAAACACCGTTAATGATCACGACGGGGTTGCCGGCACCGTTAGCCATCAGCAGCGACGCCGTATTCATCACGGCGGAAATGTCAATGGCGCCTGCGGCCATGGCCTGCGCCTGCTGGGCGCCCGAGTTGATGTCGTGCCACTTCACTTCGGTGCCGTAAGGCGCAAAGGCCTTTTCAAGCATCTTCTGATCCTTCATCACCATGTTCTGAAGGTTAAAGGGGGCTTTGACGTAAACAACGTCAAGCACCTCGGGCATGCCGCCCGTTGCGGCGCAGGCAGCGCCTGCAAAAAGTGCGGAAAGTGCAATAACGGTGGTTTTAAGTTTCATTTTTGGTTGGTCCTTCATCAGTAAAAAAATCGTTGAGAATCGATTCGCTTAAGGCCGAGAGCCCCGGTGTGGCGAGGTTTCTCGGATAAGAAAAGGAGACGGGATAGGCCGTTATCGCACGGCCTTCGGAAAGCCGGGTGATGTGTGAGGCCAGAAGCGTTGCTTCCAATACATCGTGCGTCACAAGCACCACGGTCATGGGGTGCGCCTGCCAGAGGCGGATAAATTCATTGCGAACGCGCGTGCGGGTGAGGGCGTCTAAGGCACTGAAGGCCTCGTCCATCAAAAGAATGTCGGGTTCTGAGACCAGTGCGCGCGCAAGCGACACGCGCTGGGCCATGCCGCCAGAGAGCTCCCTGGGCTTAGCCCTTGCGCTTTGCGTGAGCCCGATCATCTCAAGCATGCGGCCGGTTTTTTCCTTCTGAACGGAATGCGGCTCGTGTCTTACCGCAAGTGCAATGTTTTCTTCCACGGTAAGCCACGGAAAAAGACGCGGCTCCTGAAAGACAACGGATAGCGAGGGTGTTTTTCTTTCGCCCTTAAAAGTCACGGTGCCGCTTTCCGGCTTTTCGAGCCCCGCGATCATTCTCAGAAGCGTCGTTTTTCCGCAGCCGCTTTCGCCGATCACCGCAGAAATCGCGCCGGCGGCAAAGCTAAGCGACAGATCACGGGCCGGTGTGACGGTGCCGCTTGCCGACACAAATGTTTTGGTGAGCTGCGAGCAGACAATCTCAAACACGCTGCACCTCCGCAACTGAGGCTGGCGTCACGCGCTTTAAAAGCGCTCTCAGCAGGGCGTCCGCGGCAATGCCGAGCACCACAATCGTGATGATTCCGACGAAGACAGCGTCTGTTTTGGCAAATTCCCCGGACTCGCTGATAAGAAACCCGAGGCCGGAACTTGCGGCAATGAGTTCGGCTCCGACAAGCGCTCTCCAGCAGTAGCCGAAACCGAGCCTCAGGCCCGTGACGATCCCGGGCAGGGCCGCAGGGAGCGTGAGCTTAAAAAAGAGCTCGCGCCCGGTGAATTTGAGTGTACGGGCCGCTTCAATGAGCTTGGGATCAACCCCTGCAACAGCCGTTGCCGCATTCATGTAGATTGGGAAAAATCCCGAAAGAAAGACGATCGCGATTTTGGGGGCTTCTTCAATCCCGAGCCACAAAATCAGAAGCGGAATCAGCGATAAGGGCGGCGTTACCCTGAGCGCTTCTATGAGAAAGCGCGTCAGGCGCGAGGCCTTCGGGCTTTTGGCACAGAGCACCCCGAGGCTGATGCCGAGAGAGGCCGCGAGAAGAAAGCCCGTCATCGTACGAAAGGCGCTTGCGCCGATGTGGTGCAGCAGTTCCCCGTTACCGATGAGTTCGGCAAAGCGGGCGGCCACTGATGCGGGCGAGGGCAGCAGTATGGGCGCCACAAACCCTTCCGTGGTGGTGTAAAGCCACAGAATAAAAAGAGCTGCCGGAATAAACGCGTAGTCAAAAAATCGGCGCATGGCGCAGAAAACGTTCTTTGTTGAGCGCGAGTATATCCCGCCTGGGAGTGATTCTCATTTTCTGCGCCGTCACTGAGAAAAGTTGAGGATGCCGGCAGCGAGAAAACAGCCATATCGGTTTTGCAGGGCCTTTTTTCAAGAGCGTACTTGTTCTTATGTTGTATTGACACAGGTGTCCCGAGATAGGGTGTATCGATGGATGACGGAGTTCCGCAGGAGTTCCGGAAGTCCTCAGGGTTTGAGAAGCGCCCGGCAGCCGGTCGGTGTGGTTATCCGGCGGGTTGCCCTAGCGCAGGATTTTGGAGAAAGAAAAAATGGCTTCGATGCTTCCGCGTCTTTTTGATAATGACGTTTTCGGTGTCTTTGATCCCTTTGACAACCGCGTTCAGTTTCCGGCTGTGTTCGGACGCAACAGTGAGCGCCTGATGAAGACTGATATCCGCGAAACGGATCAGGCTTATGAGTTCGACGTCGATCTGCCCGGTTTCAAGAAAGAAGAGGTCACGGCAGAATTGAAGAACGGGTATCTCACCGTCTCGGCCGAAAAGAGGGTTGACTCTTCGACGAAAGATGCCAAAGGCCGTTACGTGCGCCAGGAGCGCTCGATGGGTTCGTGCTCGCGCAGTTTTTATGTGGGTAAGGAAGTCCGTGAGGGTGAATGCAAGGCTAATTTTGAGGACGGTGTTCTCAAGGTTTATGTGCCGCGTACTGCGGTTCTGAACCAGGATGAACGCAAGCTCATCACGATTCACTGATGCTTATTGAGGCGCCCCAGCGCGAGGTGCCTTTGGCCGGCGGCCGGAATCTCTGTGTTCTGTCGCCGGCTTTTTTTGACTCTCAATCTTACCGGTGAATGTCATTGAGGCTGCGGCATTCAAAGCGCAGGGTGTAGTCGCGGTATTTTGATTGCTGCGAGAGAAACACGTAGGCTTTTTCTTTCAGACTGCCTTCGAACCACGATTCAAGGACGTGCCTGCCCACGTAATCCGGCAGAATCGAACGGATGTATTCAAAGAGCCTGTCGTTGCGGCCGCGTTCGATCATGGTGCTGTACGGGTTAATGCACAGAAACCAAAACTGCAGAAAGGCGTCAGCCAAAACATAGCGGCAGCTGCGGTTGGTCTGAGCTCCTCCCAAAGGACACTCTTTTTCCACCAGCCGGAAATAGTCCGTCAGTTTTCGAAACAGGCTTGAAACATCGAGCGCTCCGAAAGAGGATGGCTTTGTTTTCGGTATCGACTGGTCTGCGCTTCTGTTTGAGCGGGTCGGGCTCAGGATCACGCGGCAGGAAAAAGCTGCAGGGTTGTACAAGTCCGGAGAGACCGTGCTTGCCGCCGAAGGGCCTGCAGGGGCCATTCATGCGGTTTATAAAACAGCGCAGAACATTATGGAATACGGCTGCGGCATTGCCGGGCGGGCGGCCGCCATGACGGCTGCGGCACATGCCGTCAATCCCGACTGCCATGTGATGGTAACGCACAAACATTTTCCGGGCACCAAAACGCTCTCATTGGCAGCTGCCCTGGCGGGCGGCGCTGTGGTGCACCGCACCGGGCTTTCTGACTCCGTTCTGATTTTTGATCAGCATCGGGTGTTTTGCCGGGATGTGCCTGTGGCCATTTTCCACGCCAAACGGGCAGCGCCGGAGCGCAAGATTGCGGTGGAAGCGGTGAGCCTTGAAGAGGTGCTGACCTTCGTCAGGGCCGGCTGCGACATCGTGCAGTGTGAGCGTTTCGCACCGGAAAAACTTGAGGAACTTGTGAATGCGGTGAAGTCCGTGAATCCAGCGGTATTGGTTTCAGCTGAGGGCGGCGTGAACGGCGAGAATGCGGCAGCCTATGCGCGGGCCGGACCGATATGCTCGTGACATCTTGGGTGTATTTCGGTAAGCCCTTTGATATAAAAATGAAAATCGAAGCGATCTGATTGTGTAATACGGCAGGCCGGGAAAAATAGTACTTGAACGTATTGCCAAAACAAAAAAACACAGGTAATATGCCTGTCCTCGGTTGGCAACAGCCGGGATTGATGAGAAAGGTCGGAGTGGTAGTTCAGTTGGTTAGAATATCGGCCTGTCACGTCGAGGGTCGCGGGTTCGAGTCCCGTCCACTCCGCCACATCTTTCTGCACCAGACAAAAGGCTCCGTTCGGAGCTTTTTTCGTATCTGCCCGCATGAGCGGGCTGTCTTTTTCCTTTCCCCGCTTTTCTTTCCTTCCTGCTTCGTGCAGCAGTTCGTTCCTGTTTTGACGGCGTCAGCCGGCTGAGGGAGAATACGTCCGTATTTTTGTGCCGCAAGGCACCATCGTTTTTTTGGAAAGGAAAAGCAAGTGGCGGAAACTGCAGCTGGTGACGGCCTGCGCCGGGCTTTGGTTTTGTTTTCGGGCGGCCAGGATTCAACGACGTGCCTTGCGTGGGCTCTGACGGTCTTTGACCGGGTGGACACCGTGGGCTTTGACTACGGGCAGCGGCATAAATCGGAACTAACCTGCCGCAAACGGATCCGCGAAAAAATCCAAGCGCTCAACCCCCGTTGGCAAGGTAAGCTCGGTGAAGACCACATTCTGAACCTCACGGAACTTAACCGCATTGCTGACTGCGCCTTAACGCGCAGTGAAGCAATCGGCGAGGGCGCGGACGGCCTTCCCAACACTTTCGTGCCGGGCCGCAATCTTCTCTTTTTTAACTACGCCGCGATTCTTGCCTGGCGGCTCGGTATTCGTACGCTGGTGGGCGGAATGTGCGATACGGATTATTCCGGTTATCCGGACTGCCGCGACAATACGTTAAAGAGCCTGCAGGTGACGTTGTCGCTCGGGCTCGGACGCGATTTTGTGATTGAAACGCCGCTCATGCACCTTACGAAAGCCCAGTCCTGGATGCTTGCTGAAAACCTCGGCGGTAAGGCGCTCGTGGACCTTATCCGCTTTGAAACGGAAACGTGTTACGAAGGCGACCGCACGCACCGCCATGACTGGGGCTACGGGTGCGGTGTCTGTCCGGCCTGCCGTCTGCGGGCTAAAGGCTGGGAAGAATTTGTCCGCAGCTGCGGGAAATAAGGATCGGAAATTAACAGAAAACCACTGATCGGCGTCACGCCTGACATTAAAGAGGGCGCGATTACATTGAGAAACCGCTATCTGCAGTCCGTGACAGAAGCGGGCGGCATCCCGGTTGTGCTGCCTTTGTCCGTTTCCTGGGATGATGTAAGCTGGCTTTTGGGCCGCGTGGACGGCTTTCTCATCATGGGCGCCACCGACCTTCTGGCGCGCGTGCTCGGGAAAAATCCCGCGACCACCTTGGTCATCATTGAAGATGTGCCGCCTGAAAACTGGGGGATCGGCGGGCTTAATACGCCGGAGAGACGCAAGCGCGAAGCCGGAAAAAAGGAAAAGGCCTGAGGCCCGGAGCTTTGCGCCGGTTTTCCACGGTTTTTCGCAAAAAGGTGGAGAAGTCCTGTGGAAAAGTTGTGGAAACGTCAACTACCCCTGACTGAAGTCAGAGGCTTGGCAACAAGTCTTGGTTGACTAGCCTCAGTCCGTTTTCGGACGGACTCCGTTGGTTGGGAATCCG
>ENA-OWXQ01000791-OWXQ01000791.1-human-gut-metagenome-genome-assembly--contig:-NODE-791-length-14163-cov-7.56564_pt1 | contig 14163 bp, 10 predicted proteins | sample MGYA00249246_ERZ652059 | MGnify/ENA primary metagenome ERZ652059 (study PRJEB26925, sample SAMN05827064) | human gut metagenome | biome: ENVO:2100002; feature: ENVO:00000062; material: ENVO:00002003...
GAAAAAACTATGTGAAAGGAGCGGCCGCTCGGGCGGTCGGCGGGGAAAATCCGCAGTAAGAAAAATGGATAAGAAGTTAAGAAAGTTTGACACCAAGGTACAGTATCTGAAGTACAAGGTTTTAAGAGAAGTCGCAAGACATGCATGGACGACAGAGGGTACTGAAAAGCCTGCAGATTCGTTCAGCTTCTTTAATGACGTTGCAAAGAAAATAGTCAAGGATAAGCCCACAATGAGATGCTGTATCTACAAGGAGAGAGCTATCGTTTCGGAACGTATTAAAATCGCTATGGGCGGCGATCCGACAAACCCCAACGTAATTGAGGTAATAGATATTGCCTGTGACGAATGTCCCGTAGGCGGCTATGATGTAACGGAGGCGTGCAGAGGCTGTATAGCGCACCGTTGCGAAGATGTCTGCCGTATGGGTGCTATCACATTTGATGAGCATCAGAAGGCGCACATCGACAAGTCAAAGTGCGTAAACTGCGGTCAGTGTGCAAAGGTTTGTCCTTACGGCGCTATTCTGGAATTCAAGCGTCCGTGTGAGAGAGCCTGCAAGATAGGCGCTATCTCAAGAGCGACAGATACAAGCTCGGCGGCGGCTCACATTGACAACGACAAGTGCATTTCGTGCGGTGCGTGCGTTTACACCTGCCCGTTCGGTGCGATAAGCGACAAGTCATATATCGTTGACATTATAGAAACGTTAAAGGGCAGTGACAACGGCAAGAATTATAAGGTTTATGCGGTTGTAGCGCCCTCGATTGCAAGCCAGTTCAGCTATGCTAAGCTCGATCAGGTGGTTACGGCTATCAAGCAGCTTGGCTTCCACAGCGTAGTTGAGGCGGCGCTCGGTGCGGATATGGTAGCGTACAAGGAGTCAAAGGAGCTTGCCGAAAAGGGCTTCCTTACAAGTTCGTGCTGTCCCGCATTCGTAATGTACATCGAGAAGGCATTCCCGACTATGACAGACAAGATTTCACACAACCTGTCACCTATGGCTGAAATAGCAAAGTACATCAAGGACAGCGATCCCACAGCCAAGGTTGTATTCATCGGACCTTGCACAGCAAAGAAGATGGAAGTACAGTGGGATAAGGTAAAGCCTTATGTAGACTATGCAATGACGTTTGAAGAATTACAGGCTATCTTCGACAGCAAGGATATAGAGGTATCCGAACTTGAGGGAACGGTGCTTGATAACGCATCGTACTACGGCAGAATATTCGCACGCTGCGGCGGTCTTGCAGACGCAGTTGCCGAGGCTCTCAAGGAGCAGGGCAACGAGGACTTCAAGCTGAACGGACTTTCCTGCGACGGTATCGAAGAATGCAAGCGTGCGCTTATGCGTGCATCAAAGAATCTTCTGCCCAACAACTTCATTGAAGGTATGGCTTGTGTCGGCGGCTGCATCGGGGGAGCAGGTTGCCTGACACACGGCGAAAAGAACAAGGCAGAGGTTGACAAGTACGGTAAGCTCGCACACGAAAAGACTATAACAGAGGCAATACAGTCTTTTTCACACGTTGAACCTAAAAAAGAAAATTAAATATTAAAAGGGTTATAATTTAACAGAGGCTTTTCCCTCTGTGATGAAAGGATATGGTTTTCAATGAACCTGCTGCATCTTAAATATGCGGTTGAGATCGAAAAAACCGGTTCGATCACAAAGGCGGCAAACAATTTATTCATGGGACAGCCTAATCTCAGCAAGGCTATAAAAGAGCTGGAAAATGAAATCGGCATCACGATATTCCGCAGGACTACAAAAGGGGTTGCTCCTACGGAAAAGGGCGGCGAATTCTTAGGCTACGCAAAGGCGGTGCTTGATCAGTTTGACGAAATGGTATCGCTCTACAAGCCTAAGGTGGATGACGGTGTGCGTTTCAGCATTTCCGTTCCAAGAGCTACCTATATCACAAAGGCGTTTTCAAACTTTGTGAGCCTGCTTGATACCGACAAGGAAATATCCATCAATTTCAAGGAAACAAATTCGATGGACGCTATCAACAACATCCTGAACTTCGACTTCAAGCTGGGAATAATCAGGTATCAGAATATCCACGAAAAGCAGTATTTTGCAATGCTTGACGGGAAGAATCTGAAATACCGTCCGTTATGGGAGTTTGAGTACAGGCTTCTTGTGAACAAGGACAGCCCGCTTGCAAAGGAAAATCCGGACGGTATAGTGAAATATTCCGACTTAGAGGATTATATCGAGATAGTACACGGCGACCTTTCCGTGCCGTCGCTGTCATTCTCGAAGGTATCACGTTCAAGCGTTTCGGAACACCGTAAAAAGCGTATATATGTTTACGAAAGAGGAAGTCAGTTTGACCTGCTCGGAAACCTGCACAACACTTATATGTGGGTTTCGCCCGTTCCTAAAAGCTGTCTTGAACAGCACGCAATGGTACAGCTGAAATGCGATGTTCCCTATAAGGTAAACAAGGACGTGCTTATCTTCCCGAAGGGCTACAGCTTAAGCAAGCTCGATGAGCAGTTTATAGCGGAGCTTGAAAGAGTAAAGGAAAAGATAAAAATGGACGGCTTATATTAAGCCATGAAAGAAAGATGACAATGGATATTAACAGTATGCTGTACCGTCTGTGCAGTGTTGACGGCGTTTCGGGCGATGAAAGAAGTGCGTCCGAAATTGCACTGTCAATGCTTGAAAGCTACACGGACGACTGCAGTATTGACGATTTCGGCAACGTTATCGGACATATAAAAAGTACGGGCAACAGACGTAAACTTCTGCTTGACGCACATATCGACAGGGTGGGACTTATTGTATCGTTTATTGACGATAACGGCTTTATAAAGGTCGGTGCGGTAGGCGGTCCAGACAGACGTGTGCTTGCGGCGCAGAGCGTGACGATTCACGGCAAGGAAAAGGTAAAGGGCGTTGTATCCGTTCTTCCGCCCCATGTAAAGAGCGGCGACGGAGTGCCTAAATTTGAGGAAATCGTTATAGACACGGGCTATACAAAGCAGGAGCTTGAAAGCCGTATTGAGCTTGGCGACAGGATAACCTTCGACTGTGAGCCTGTGGCTATGCTCGGCACAAGATACTGTGCAGGTGCGCTTGACGACAGGTGCGGAGTAGCTTCTATACTGGTTGCCCTCGAAATGCTTAAAGGTAAGGAGCTTGCGTTTGACCTTGACGTATCGTTTACAACGCAGGAAGAAACGGGAGAGAGCGGTGCGAAAATAGCCGTATATGACCTTGACCCCGACTATATTCTTGAAATGGACGTCAGCTTTGCGAAAACTCCCGACAGCGACAGGGCGAAATGTGCCGATATATCGAAGGGCGTTATGATAGGCATTGCGCCGTCACTTTCAAGAGAGCTGTCAGGCAGGCTCATATCACTTGCGAAATTAGAAAATATTCCTTATCAGCTTGAGGTCATGGGCGGAGAAACAGGCACAAACGCTGACACGATGAGCGTGAACAAGTCGGGCGCAAAGGCCTGCACGCTGTCAATTCCGCTTAAATTCATGCATACTCCTGCCGAGATCATCGACACAGACGATGTTATATCCACAGCAAAGCTGATTACGGCTTTTGCCACGAAGGGCGGTGCCGAAAATGGCTGAATTGTTTGAGAATATAAAAAAGCTGTGTCTTGCCGACGGTACAAGCGGTGATGAGGGCGATGTAACAAAGCTGATACTTTCAATGCTGCCGCAGGAATGCGACGCAAAGATTGACCCGCTGGGCAACATCATAGTAAATAAAAAGGGTGCTAAGACCCCGAAAAACAAGGTCATGCTTGCCGCTCATCAGGACGAGGTCGGATTTATCGTGACCTACATCACCGATGACGGAAATCTTAAATTTACAACTGTCGGCGGTATCAATCCCGAAGTAGTAATCGGCAGACAGCTGCACTTCAAAAACGGCACTGTCGGAGTAGTCGGCGGCAAGGCGGTACATCAGCGTTCGCCCAAAGAGCGTGACGACCCGGTAAAGCTCGATACGCTGACAATAGACATCGGCGCTTCATCAAAGGCGGAAGCGGAAAAATACGTTTCTCCCGGTGACTGCGCATATTTCAGAAGCGATTATACCGAACTTGGCAACGGCTATCTGCGTGAGAAAGCGCTTGATGACAGGATAGGCTGTGCCATTATGGTAGATATACTGAATAAGAATCTGCCGTATGACGTTACCTGCGTGTTTACTGTGCAGGAGGAGATAGGTACGAGAGGCGCAAAGGTTGCCGCATATACGGTAAAGCCGGATTACGCTATCGTCCTTGAAACCACCACAGCCTGCGACTTTTCGGGCAATGACGGTGAAAAGCGTGTATGCGAACTTGGCAAGGGCTGTGTAGTAAGCTATATGGACAGAAGTACGATATATGACCGTGAGCTGTATCGGCTCGGCTTTGAAAAGGCAAAGGAGATAGGTGTTCCCTGCCAGACAAAGACGCTTGTAGCAGGCGGTAACGACAGCGGAGCAATCCATTCATCTGTCGGCGGTATCAGAACGGTAGCACTATCCGTTCCGTGCAGGTATCTGCACTCGCCGTCGTGTATGATAAAGAAAAGCGATGTGCAAAGTACCGCTGAGCTTGCGTATGCAATGTATCTTGCACTTGCGGAAAAATGATAAGAAGAATATACGGCGCACTGCCACCCGGTTATCCGTCAGACAATGTGATAGTCGGGCGGATAAATGCGTATTACAGGGCTTACGGAACGGGGTACGACTTCTGCACGTTCTATGAGGGCGATACCGGCGATAATATGCTTGCCCTTTATTACGGCGGTGAGCTTTATGTTCACTGCAACGAAAACGGCGATTCGCAAAGCATTATAACGTTTTCGGAAATGCTCGGTGCAAAAGCCGTAATGTCGGATATCAAGCTGTCGGAAGAATCCGAAACGCTTTATATAATGACATCGGGACAAATGCCTGCCGTGTGTAACAATCGGCTGAAAGCGGAATTTACCGAGGACTACCGCACTGTATTTGAGATACTGAAAAGCGGATTTTCACTTTCCGACTATCAGTTTGACGAATGGTATGCAGACACCTGCCACCGTGTACGTCACGGTATATCAAGGCTTATCGTAATGTATTACGGGAGCGAACCCGCTGCAACGGCGACAGTGCTTTTCGATGATGATAAAAGCTGTTTTCTGTCGCACATCGCAGTAAGACGGGATATGCAGAAAAACGGTATAGGAACAGCACTGCTTTCCTGTACGGCTAATTTACTTGACAACAGAAAAATAACGCTTATCTGCAAGGAAAACGTACAGCGGTTTTATATAAACTGCGGATTTACGGCGACAGGTACAGCGTATGAAATAGCAAGAGGATAAAAATGGAATTTTTCAATATTGACAGCAGACTGCTTGAAACGGCAAAGAAAGCCGAAGAAATGGCAAGCGAACAGTTTGCTAAAATCAGCGAAACCGCAGAGTACAACGGAAACAAGGTACTCTCCGCATTTATAAACAACCGTGTCAGCGAAATGCATCTTAAAGGCACTATCGGCTACGGCTACAACGATGACGGCAGAGATAAGCTTGATATGGTATATGCCGAGGTTTTTCGCACGGAGGACGCACTTGTCCGTCACAGCTTTGTAAACGGTACGCACGCACTCTCCACTGCCCTGTTCGGCGTGCTTCGTCCCGGTGACACACTGCTGTGTGTAACAGGCGCACCGTATGATACATTAACAGAGGTCATAAACGGTGAACACGGCGGCTCACTGAAGGAGTTCGGCGTAAAGTATGCGCAGGTGGATCTTCTCCCCGACGGCACACCCGACCTTGAGGGAATAAAGGCGGCTGTTGCTAAGGGCTGTAAGGTGGCATATATCCAGCGTTCGAGGGGTTATTCGCTCCGTGATTCGCTGTCAATAAGCAAGATAGGCGAGATAATCAGTGCTATAAAGAGCGTAAACAGTGACGCAATTATAATGGTCGATAACTGCTACGGTGAATTTGTGGAAAAGCGTGAGCCTACCGAGGTCGGCGCAGATCTTATTATCGGCAGTCTTATCAAGAATCCCGGCGGTGCGATTGCCCGCACAGGCGGCTATATAGCAGGCAGAAAGGATCTGGTCGAGCTGTGCAGCTACCGTCTGACTACTGTCGGAACGGGCAAAGAGGTAGGCTGTTCGCTGGACGAAAACAGGGGTATGTATCTCGGCTTCTTCTTAGCTCCGCAGATAGTTGAAAGCGCTGTAAAGACATCTGTTTTTGCGTGTGCATTTTTCTCACTGCTCGGCTATGAAACGTTCCCTAAGTACAATCAAAACAGGACGGATATTATCGCCGCAATAAAACTCGGCACACCTGACGCTCTCTGTGCATTCTGCAAGGGTATACAGAACGGCTCGCCCGTTGACTCTATGGCGACACCTGAGCCGTGGGATATGCCCGGATATGACAGCAAGGTCATAATGGCGGCAGGCGCATTTACAATGGGAGCAAGCATAGAGCTTTCAGCAGACGCACCGCTCAGAGAGCCGTTTGCGGTATGGCTCCAGGGCGGTATCACCTATCCATCGGGAAAAACAGGAATATTACTTGCCGCACAATCAATGCTTGAAAGCGGCGAACTGAAAATATAATATATCTATAAATGGGGTTTGGGGCGTAGCTCCCCAACAGAGAAATATAAAAACAGAAAGGATACCCACTATGATAAGAAGTATGACGGGTTTCGGCAGAGAACAGGCTGTAATAAACGGCAGAGAAATCATCGCCGAAATCAGAAGTGTCAATCACAAGTTCTTTGAATTTTCGTCAAAGCTCCCACGCAACTACCAGTATCTTGAGCCTAAGCTGAAAACAATGCTCAAGGAAAAGATAACAAGAGGTAAGGTCGAACTGTCGCTCCTCGTTTACAACATAGACGTAAAGGACACCTCGGTAAAGGTAAACGAGCAGGTAGCATCACAGTACATAGAAGCTATCCGCACTATCGCTCCCGACCTTGGCATAACGGACGATCTTTCCGCATCCGACCTTTTCAGAATACCCGATGTATTCACGGTGATAAAGGAAGAAACAGACGAGGAACAGCTTTGGGCTGATATTTCGTCGGTCGTCGGCTCGGCACTCGACAAGTTCATTGCAATGCGTGAAACAGAGGGTGCGGCACTCAAGGCTGATGTACTCGAAAAGGCAGATGTAATAGAGGATATGGTAAGCAAGGTTGAGATATACTCGCCCGAAAGCACCGCCGCATACCGTAAGAGATTAGAGGACAAACTCAAAGAGATACTCGGCTCATCGGATATTGACGAGCAGAGAATACTCACCGAGGCGGCTATATTCTCCGAAAAGACAGCCGTTGACGAAGAAACGGTACGTCTGCACTCACACCTTTCACAGCTGCGCTCAATGCTCGACAGCGACAAGGAGATAGGCAGAAAGCTTGATTTTCTGGTACAGGAAATCAACAGGGAAACAAACACTATCGGCTCAAAGGCGGCAGATATCCGCATAACAAGACTTGTTGTGGATATGAAGAGCGAGATTGAGAAGATCAGGGAACAGATACAGAATATTGAATGATATAAACTTGCCCTCCCTGCGTATGCAAGGAGGGCATAATGCTTTGTTATGAATACATATTAAATTTTGATGTGTCTAATTATACAGAAAGGCAGTTACCTTTTTAAATTGAATAAACGACATCAATCGTGCAATCCATAGCTACAAATTTTTCAGACTTAGCATCATATATAATATATTTTTCTCCACAGTAACCTACCGATAGAAAAACACGATTTCCATCAAGAATTCCTTGCACCTCCATTTCTTTAGTAACCCATTCCCAAATATTCTTAGTACGATAATTCACAGTAATAACAGGAACATGATTTTCATTTATTAATTTTATAACTCTGTCATACATTTTCGCAATATCAGTTAATTGTGAAGAAAATTTAGTAATCTTAACAGATTTATCCTCAAAAAATCTTTCACAATAATAAACTACATTACCTAACCCACCATTAAAATAGTCAGTTGGTTCTAACCTCGGATCTTGTACTAACTTTTCCTCGGATAATGTTGGTCCGTACTTAACATAATCTTCTATATACCATTCATCAGGCGTGTGATACTGAACGTACTTTTCAAATATTTCTTTCTGAGTAACTTTTTCACCTTTCATATAAATCAAGGTCTGGACTATAGTAATAATATCGCCCGAAGGAAATTCAGGGTCATTAGTAAAAAGCGGAACACCATCAAGTATACACTTGTCATCTGACTTTTCCCCTACAGTATATGTAACCCCGTCAACCACCTTAACCTTTATTTTATCAACCACATTACCGTCTTCATCATACACATCTCTTTCTTCAATTTTTTCTTCTTTCATAGGAATTGAAGATGTTGCGTCAGCTACAGAAGTTTCCGATGATTCCGTTATGGTGCTTTCATCGTTAGCGTTATCATTTTCTGATGACGTTTCCTCTACAGATTCTGTACTTGTATGTTCGTCAACCGAAGAAGTAGCACTATCTATTATATCCGATGTATTTTTATCCGCACTGCTTGCCTGTTCATTGCCTGTGCCTGCACAGGCTGTCAACGAAATCACAAGTGCTACTGCTGTAGCAACCGCTAAGTATTTCTTCGCTTTCATATTTTCATATTCCTTTCTGAAATAAAAAAGTGCGCAGCCGAAGCCACGCACCGAAAAATGCACAACTCCGATTGCTGCGACACAATTCATATCCTGTGAAAGTATACGAAAATAGAGCATGCACTTTTACCGTAGTAAAAATGAATACTTTCACAGTTTAAATATTGAATTGTGTCGCAGTTTTATTTTAGCACAGGAATGTGGTATTGTCAACCTGTTCGGAACAATTTATGCAAAAATGCTCCTGCCGTTTTGTAAAACAGCAGAAGCATTTTCCGTTTCAGCTTTTTTCGGGACTGCATACCATACACGGCGTATAGCCTGCCGCTATCGCCCCGTCATAGTCATTCGTATAGCCTTTATTCTCTTCGCTCATCCGACTTACCGATGAGCAGCTTGCACGATGTATCTTCATAGTGTTAGTATTCAGCACATACGAATAGCTTACGGGATTTTCTTCCGCAGGTTTCTCTGTTACCGTTGTATTGGTTATTTTTGTTGTGGTCGTCGATTTAGTTGTTTCGGATTTGCTCTCTCCGGACGATGCACCGCCTGCCTCACTTGGCTCTGCATTCACGGTTATATTTTCGCCGTCACAGGTCATTATTATATCGCCCTGCAGATCGGTGCGGTATACCTTCACTCCTGCACCCTTCAGCCTGTCGAGCGTTTCGATGTGCGGATGTCCGTATGAATTGCCCATACCGCAGGATATGACCGCATATTCGGGGCTTGCCGCTGTCAGAAAAGCTCTGCTTGTCGAGGTACTGCTTCCGTGGTGGCCGACCTTCAGCACATCACAGTCTATATCGGCTGTAATAGTGTTTTCCTCGCCGTTTTCCGCATCGCCTGTGAATAAAAACTTCCTGCTGCCGTAGGTCAGCATCACCATAACGGACGAGTTGTTAAGGTCGCTGTAGTCCTCCGTAACAGGTGCTATCACAACCGCCGACAAATCGCCGTCAGAGAAAATCTCCGTTCCGGCTACTCCGATTGTCACCTTAGCACCGCTGTCGTCTATCGCCTTAAGCATATTCGTATACGTCTTTGTCGTGTGCGTTGCGGGACTTAATATAACATTTTCGACATTAAACGCACCGATAACGTCAGCCATACCGCCGATATGGTCGCTGTGCGGATGAGTGGCGACAACATAATCAAGCGTATTGTATCCGCAGGAATAAATATAGTTGGTTATCCTGTCCGCATATTCATTTTCAGCCGCATCTATAAGCATTGTCTTTGTATTCGGCAGTTCGATGAAAATGCTGTCGCCCTGTCCGACATCAATAAAATGCACCTTCATCTCATCGCTGTCAAGGTTATTTACATTGTCGTTTTCTTTGGTAACGATCTGCGTTTCGCCGTATGATGAGCCTTCAGCCGATACTTCCGACGAAAAGCCGGATGAAGATGAAGCATTTTCCGATGAAAAGCCGGATGAGGATGAGGCATTTTCCGATGAAACCGGTGCATTTGCCGTACAGCCTGTAAGCATTACAAGCGCAGTCAGCACCGCTGTTATTTTCTTTCTCAAAATATCACTCCTTACACGATATATTTTAGCACACCGATAACCGCTTGTCAATATTTCCGACGAGGGTTGTACTGTTTATAGTACAAAAATACGGTCACGGACTGTTGCCCGTGACCGTAATTCATTTATCAGCTCTCACTGCAAATCAGCTTTTCGCCGTCATAGTCTACCGTCAGCGTACTGCCGGGTGCTACATCATCGGCTATCAGCTTTCTTGCGATAAGCGTTTCTATCTTACGCTGTATGAATCTCTTGAGCGGTCTTGCACCGTAGTTGGGGTCAAAGCCGTTGTCGATTACATAGTCCTTTGCGGCATCTGTAATAGCAAAGCCTACTTCCTTATCGGCAAGACGTTTCTTAAGCTCGCCGAGCATAAGATCGACAATACCGGAAATCTCGTCCTTGCGGAGCGGCTTGTAGAATACAATCTCATCAAGACGGTTGAGGAATTCGGGTCTGAACTGCGTTTTAAGCAATTTGTTGACCTCGTTTTTTGCTTCTTCGGAAATCTCGCCTTTATCGTTGATACCGTCAAGGATATACGATGAGCCGAGGTTACTTGTCAGAATGATAATAGTATTCTTGAAGTCTACCGTTCTGCCCTGAGAATCGGTGATTCTGCCGTCATCGAGAATCTGTAACAGGATATTGAACACATCGGGGTGAGCCTTTTCTACCTCGTCAAGAAGTACTACCGAGTAGGGTTTTCTTCTTACCGCTTCGGTAAGCTGACCGCCCTCCTCATATCCGACATATCCCGGAGGCGCACCGATAAGACGGCTCACGCTGAATTTCTCCATGTACTCCGACATATCAATACGAACCATGCTGTGTTCATCGTCAAACAGAGCCTCGGCAAGAGCCTTTGCAAGCTCCGTCTTACCAACACCGGTAGGACCTAAGAACAGGAACGAGCCTATAGGCTGATCGGGATTTGCGATGCCTGCCCTTGAACGCAGTATAGCCTCGCTTACCTTTTCAACAGCCTCGTCCTGACCTATTACACGCTTATGAAGTATATCTTCCATATGGAGCAGTTTTTCACGCTCGCCCTCCATCAGCTTTGAAACAGGGATACCTGTCCAGCGGCAGATAATCTTTGCAATCTCTTCCTCTGTAACCTTATCGTGCAGCATAGAGGCAGACTTTGACTGCTCTGCAAGCTTTTCTTCTTCCTCAAGCTCCTTCTGTAACTGAGGGAGCTTGCCGTATTTAAGCTCTGCCGCCTTGTTCAGATCGTAGCTTCTTTCAGCCTGCTCGATAAGGCCGTTGGTGCTTTCAATCTCCTCACGCAGTTTCTGTACCTTTGAGATGGCGTTACGCTCGTTCTCCCACTTTGCCTTCATCTCGTTGAACTTTGAACGCATTTCGGCAAGCTCCTGCTGTACCTCGGCAAGATGCTCAACGGAGATACGGTCGGTTTCCTTTTTGAGAGCGGCTTCTTCTATCTCGTGTTGCATTATCTTTCTGCGGATGTCGTCAAGCTCTGACGGCATAGATTCCATTTCTGTCTTGATGAGCGCACACGCTTCATCAACAAGGTCTATCGCCTTATCGGGCAGGAATCTGTCCGAAATGTATCTGTCAGACAGCGTTGCGGCGGCAATAAGCGCCGAGTCGTGAATCTTTACGCCGTGGAACACCTCGTAACGTTCCTTTAAGCCACGCAGTATAGAAATAGTATCCTCTACCGTAGGCTCGTTTACCATTACCGGCTGGAAACGTCTTTCGAGGGCGGCATCCTTTTCAATGTACTGTCTGTACTCGTTAAGCGTTGTTGCACCTATGCAGTGAAGCTCACCTCTTGCAAGCAGAGGTTTCAGCAGATTTCCTGCGTCCATTGCACCGTCAGTCTTGCCTGCGCCTACTATGGTATGAAGCTCATCTATGAACAGTATTATCTGACCTTCGGATTTCTTTATGGTCTGCAATACCGCTTTAAGTCTTTCCTCAAATTCGCCTCTGTACTTTGCGCCTGCAACAAGCGCACCCATATCAAGCGAGAATATCTGGCGCTCCTTTAAGTTTTCGGGAACATCTCCACGCACTATACGCAGTGCGAGTCCCTCGGCGATAGCTGTTTTACCTACACCGGGTTCGCCTATCAGCACAGGGTTGTTCTTTGTCTTACGGGAAAGAATACGGATAACGTTCCTTATCTCAGTATCTCTGCCGATAACGGGGTCGAGCTTGTTCTGCCGTGCCAGTTCCGTTAAATCCTGACCGTACTTTTTAAGCACATCGTAGGTTTCCTCCGGATTCTGTCCGGTAACACGCACACTGCCCCTTACCTGCTCAAGTGCCTGTAAGAATGCCTTTTCGGTAATACCGCACTTTGCGAAAATGTCCTTAAGCTGTGAGTTCGGCTTTTCAAGAAGTCCTATGAACAGATGTTCTACCGAGATATACTCGTCCTTCATCTGCTTTGCTTTTTCCTCAGCGGCAGTAAATGCCTTATCAACATCGGGAGATACATATACCTTTTCGGGATCTCTGCCGCTGCCCGTTACCTTCGGAATTCCTGCGGCGCTCTGCTCTGTAAGCCTTGTAAGCTGTGAAGCGTCAGCACCCATCTTCTTTATAAGCTGAGGGATAAGTCCGTCCTCAGCCTGAAGCAGTGCAAGAAGAATATGCTGCTGTTCTATGTTCATGTTCTGATATGAAACAGCTATACTCTGCGCAGTGCTTATAGCTTCCATTGATTTCTGTGTCAGATTGTTTGTGTTAAGCATATCACATCATCCTTTCTTCGTTTGTACAAGGCATCACAGGATAACCTTCAATGTCTTGATACGCTCATTATAAAGTGAATCCACAAGCGAAACCGCCTGCTTTCTGTTGTCTGCGTTTTCAAAATAGAGCTTGATTGCCCTGTCAAGAAAATTGACATAATCCGCAATAGCCTCTGCGATAAGATTCGGGTCGCTGACGCTCCTGCCGTCCTTGATGAGAGGCTTGTTGAGCATCCTTACCATCTTATCGTTGTCTATCTGCATCACCACGTCGATTCCGTCAAAGCGTGACAAATGTCTGCGTTCTATATTTGCAAAGCAGGTCAGGAAATCGTTCATCAGCTCCATCAGTGCCATATTCTGCGTTCTGAAGCTGACCTTCAGCCTGCCCAGATACCTGTCCTCTCTGAGCAGTTCTACGGAGTAACGTATAGTCGGCTTGTATTTATAAGGCAACGGGCTTTTTATAAGCATTCCTCCATCGCCCGCCGCAGTCTGCAAGCGGAAAATCTCATCGTCAAAAAAACTGCCGATATTTTCCATTATGTTACGCATCCGTATCTCCGGCGTCTGCATCGACAGCTTTTCGGCAAGTATCCTGTCTATCAGTGCCGAGCGGCTGGTGTTCATTCTGTACGCAAGAGAGTCTATCGCCCGTACTATCTCATCGGTCAGTACAAGACTGTATACGCTTTTACTCATTTTTGACGATCATCCCTTTCATATTCAAATATCTATTTCAATTTCTATCTCAACAGCCTGTTTCCGACTGTGACTATATTGTAGCACATTCTTCATAACTTGTCAAGTGTTTTATATAAATTTTTATACGAATTATGAATTTAATTTCAAGTTTTGTTTGTTAATTTTTACCGTAGTCAGCAGTTATATAAAAAATCCACTGCCCGAAAGCAGTGGATACAGACTGTATAAAAAGTCTTTTATTTGATGTGCTTCTGTTATATCGTTCAACTCCGACAATGATAACAGGCTACCGATAGTGCTATTTGTAGGATAGCACTTCTCGGGTTCGCTATTCGAGTGGATACACTTGTCGATATGAAAGAGGGAGACAACCAAAGGGATCAGGGAGAGGGACTGCTGCCCCTATCCCTGTCCCTTAGGTTTTCTCCCTCGTGGCTCCCTCTTTCCTTACCCATACCCTTACCCCGCTGGGGTGTTGGCGGAACTAGAATAACCACCGGAACATTGTATATCCTGTCAAATCAGGGACGCTTAACGCTACACGTCCGCATATT
>ENA-OWXQ01000809-OWXQ01000809.1-human-gut-metagenome-genome-assembly--contig:-NODE-809-length-13904-cov-10.1338_pt1 | contig 13904 bp, 10 predicted proteins | sample MGYA00249246_ERZ652059 | MGnify/ENA primary metagenome ERZ652059 (study PRJEB26925, sample SAMN05827064) | human gut metagenome | biome: ENVO:2100002; feature: ENVO:00000062; material: ENVO:00002003...
ACCAGCCCAGCGGGCGGAAGGCGGAGCTGGAGTTGTAATTTATCGAGAATTATGCTAAACTAAAAATAAGGCGCTGATTGCAAAATTGGTGGTCATGCTTTCCTATCCCGCGTCGCTGATTCTTCCTCTACATGGAGTGAAGCAGAGATTCCGGGAGGAAAACTTTTTTGGTAAAAGCCTCCCGGAGCCTCGAAGGCGAAGGGAGGGATGTCGAATGAATCTGTTGGAGACTCTTGCACTGCTCACCTTCATCCTCGGCCTTCTGGGGCTGATCGTTGATGTAGTCCGTCTGACCATTGAGGTCATGGAGAAGACTTCTCAGAAGAAAAACGATGATAACAAAAAAGATTGACCGCCACAGTGTTCCAAGCCTGACGGTCAATCTTTTTGACTAATAGGGATAGGAAGCTGACCCTTTGCAGTCAGCGCCCCTTCTGTTTGTAGTATAATCGAATCACCGTTCTTTGTCAAGGAGTTCATTCACACTTGACCACTTCGTTCCTTCGTATTATAATAGAGTTTACGAAAGTATAAATATTCAAATTTCAGTGCATAGAGAGGAATATATACAATGAACCTTACGAACCGCAGCTTTTTGAAGCTTCTTGATTACACTCCCGAAGAGATCGAAGGTCTGCTGGACCTCGCCGCCGACCTGAAGGCAAAGAAAAAGGCCGGCATCCGCCATGACGCCCTGCGCGGCAAGAACATCGCCCTTATCTTCGAGAAGACCTCCACCCGCACCCGCTGCAGCTTTGAGGTCGCCGCCCACGACCTGGGCATGGAAGTCACCTACCTCGACCCGTCGGGCAGCCAGATCGGCAAGAAGGAGTCCATCGCCGACACCGCCCGGGTGCTGGGCCGGATGTTCGACGGCATCGAGTACCGCGGCTACGGCCAGAGCATCGTGGAAGAGCTGGCCCGCTGCGCCGGTGTGCCGGTGTGGAACGGCCTGACCAACGAGTTCCACCCCACCCAGATCCTCGCCGACTTCCTCACCATCCGGGAGCACTTCGGCCACCTCAAGGGCATCAACTTCGTTTACTTCGGCGACGCCCGCTACAACATGGGCAACAGCCTGATGGTGGGCTGCGCCAAGATGGGCCTCAACTTCACCGCCTGCGCCCCCAGGAAGTACCAGCCGGACGCTGCACTGGTGGAGCAGTGCCGGACCATCGCCGCCGAGACGGGTGCGGCCATCTCCTTCGAGGAAGACCCTGCCAAGGCCGCAAAGGGCGCAGACGTCCTCTACACCGACGTCTGGGTGTCCATGGGCGAGCCGGTCGAGGTCTGGGCCGAGCGCATCAACGACCTGGCCGCATATCAGATCAACCAGCAGCTGATGGACATTGCCGGCCCCAAGGCCGTGTTCATGCACTGCCTGCCCGCCTACCACGACCACAAGACCACTGTGGGCAGGGAGATGGGCGAGCGCTTTGGCCGCGACGCGATGGAAGTCACCGACGAAGTCTTCGAAGGCCCCCAGAGCATCGTCTTCGATGAGGCCGAGAACCGGATGCACACCATCAAGGCCGTCATGGCGGCCACGCTGGGCTATAACGGCTGATGGGCGGAGGACACGTTTCGCGCCCCGATTTCGGGATGCCGCAGCCCGACCCGGCCCACCCGCTGACGGAGTTTTACTGCCTGCTGCAGCGGGCCTTAGACCGGGAGGGCGTGTTCGCCCTGCCCGCGCTGTATGCGCAGTTCCGCGCTCCGGCCCGGCGCATCTACGCCGACGAGGCGGCGGATTTTCTCACCCTTCTGCCCGATGAGGAAGAGGGCGCGTCCCGTCTGCTGGCCCCGGCGCAGCTGCAGCTGCTCTATTCCTCCCTGCACGTCATGCCGGATGGTGCGCCCGCCGCGCTGCTGCTCACCGAGGAATGCACCCGGACGGTGTACGCTGTCCAGCTGCTGCCGCCCTTCGTCTGGGAAGACCCGCTCCCGCCCCTGCCGGACGCTCCGGCGGCGCTGAGCCTCACCCTCACCATGCGGGACGTGGAAGAGATCGACGCCTGCCCCGCCGCGCTGGGCCACCGTCTCGCCTGCGACAAGGCGGGCAAGCGCTGGCTCCACCACCCCCGGGCCGAGACCTATCTCTCTGAGCGGGTAGCCCTCTTCCAGCGGCTCTACCGATAACTCAACAGAAGCTCTCAGGGTCATTTGCCAAAACATGGCGGCAAATGGCCCTTTTGTTTTTGGCGTATTCATGTTATACTTTGGGTACCTTGTGCGATGCCGGGCGGAAGATTTTTCCGCTCTGCACCATAAACTGCAATAATCGGGGCCGCTCATCCGTATACAGGGTGAATGTCCCCGATCAAAGATGATTTTTCCACCGAGTCCTGCTGTACACAGGACATCAAAGGAGCATAGAACTATGGGACAGCTGACCAAAAACGAGATTTTTGCGCTGGCCGTGCAGCGATACAGTGACACGGTGTTCCGAGCCGCCATGCACAACTGCAACTGCACCGCCGATGCGGAAGATGTGGTGCAGGATGTTTTCGAAAAGCTGCTGTGCTACAATGGCCGTTTCGAGAGCGAGGAACACCTGAAAGCCTGGCTGCTGCGTGTGACCATCAACCGCTGCCACGACCTGACCCGCGCCGCCCGCCAGAAGGACACCGAGCTGGACGAGAATCTTCCTGCTCCGGACCAGATGGAAGACGGCAGCGTGCTGGACGCCGTGCGCGCCCTGCCCGAGAACTACCGCAACGCGGTCTACCTCCACTACTACGAGGGGTACACCGCCGCCGAGGTGGGCCGGATGCTGGGCGCACCCACCAACACGGTGCTCAGCTGGCTTCGCCGCGCCCGCGCACAGTTACATACGATGCTGAAGGAGGAGATCGAAGATGAGGTGGTATGAGTACAAGATGGAGGTAGACGACCTTCACGCTTCAGACGACCTGAAAGCAAAGCTCCTCGCCATGCAGCCGGCAGAAGAGGCACCGAAACCCGCCAGGAAGCCCAAAAAAGCCATCCACTTTCCCCGCAGGACTCTGAGCATCGCCGCCTGCGGCCTGCTCTGCGGCGTTGGTCTGTATGCGGCAGTCCACTCCCCCATCAGCCTGCTGCCTGCGGGCGGCGCGGCCCTCAGCTCTGCCCCTGAGACGGCCTCCTACGCCGCCGCCTACTCGATGGACGACGTGAACAGCGCCCTTGCCGCACCCAAGATGGCCGTCCCGGCCGGTGGAAGCGCCGATACCATGAGCGACCGCGATGCAGGCGGCGCCGGCGCCCTCAGCGCCGAGGCCGCGCAGACGAACACAAAGCTCATCTACACCGCCAACCTCACCATCGAGAGCAAGGACTTTGACGCCGCCCGCGCCGCCCTCACCGACGCCGTGAGCGCTGCCGGAGGCTATCTGGAATCCAGCAGCGAATCCTCTTACACCGGCTCGAGCCGCACCCTCTCCCTCACCATCCGCGTCCCGCAGGACAACTACGCGAGCTTCCTCGAAGCCGCCGCGCAGGCGGGCAACCTCGTGGACAAGAGCGAGCAGGTGCAGGACGTCACCACCCAGTATATGGACATCGAGGCCCGGCTCTCCAACCTGACGGCCCAGCGCACACGTTTGCAGGAGCTTCAGGCCAGCGCCGAAAACCTCGCCGACCTGCTGGAGATCGAATCTTCCCTCAGCGACGTCCAGTACCAGATCGAGAGCTGGCAGTCGCAGCTGGACTGGTACAGCCAGCAGGTGTCCTGCTCCACGGTCTACCTCTCGCTGGACGAGGTGAAGGAATACACCCCCACCGAGGGATCCTACCTCTCCCAGTTGTCCAGCGCCCTCCGCAATGGCTGGACGGGCTTCGTCTCCGGCATCCAGCAGCTGACGGTCTGGGTCGTGGGCGTCTGGCCCGTGCTGGTCGTTCTGGCCGCAGCCGCCCTCGTCGTCCGCTTCGTGCGCCGCCGCACCCGCAAGTGATATTCGCTCTGTCGAAGCGCCCCGGAATGGGGCGCTTTTTGTTTCCGGCAGCGGCCTTTTCAAAAAAGTCATATTCTTTTTGAAAAAACGCTTGACAAGTCCCCCGCCTTGTGGTATTATACTTGAGCAGTCAGCGAGAGGCTGACAGCGAAAAGTAAATATCGCGGGGTGGAGCAGTCTGGTAGCTCGTCGGGCTCATAACCCGAAGGTCGTTGGTTCAAATCCGGCCCCCGCAACCACCAAGCATCTTGATCTTATCAAGATGCTTTTTCTTTTTTGCATACAAAACGAGGGGCCGCACAGCTGTGCGGCCTCTCGTTTGCGTTTATATCTTTTACAGCATCCCGTGCCGACGCTGTTCGGCTTCCAGCTCCTGATTCAGTGCCGCCTTGCGGTGGTCGAGCAAAAGGTCTTTGTTGTACTGGAAATACCGCTCACAGCCGTTTTCGGCGATGAACGCATGGGCGGCGGGCGAGAGGGTCAGCTCGGTGACGAAGACCACCATCTCCTGACTCTCGGCGAATGCCTGCTCCATGAAGTCGAAGGCCGCTTCCAGCGCGGCGCTGGCCGTCTGCTGGGCGGTGTCCCGGGCATCCGACAGGGTGCCGAACTGGGTGCGCAGCACCTTGAAGGCGGCGTCCGCGTCCGGCGCGGCGGCGCGCAGAAGCTCTTTCTCCCAGCTGCGCAGGGTCTTGGCGGTCTGCAAACGGGCTTCCAGCGTGGGCTTATCCAGCAGACCGGCGGTGCGCTTTTTCTGGGTCTCGGCCTCGTAGTCGGCGGTCATCTGGTCAAAGAGCTGCGCCCAGCAGTTCGGCTCCTGCGCCAGCTCTGCGGGCATCTCGGCAAAGGCTTTCTTCGTCTCCCGCAGGAAGGCATAGCAGCTGTCGGCCGCAGCGTCTGCCCGCCGGGAGGCAGAGAAGCGCGTCTCGAGGCCGGACAGGATCAGGCTCACGAGGCTCAGCTTCTCGTCGAAGGGGGCCTGCAGCAGCCGCGCAAAAGCGGCAGGCTTGGCCTGACCGGCCAGAATGTCCTCCACGCCATAGTCGTCACGGTACTTGTAGTAGAGGTCGAGGTAGGCCGAGAAGTCCTCGGCGATCTTCTGGTGCTGGATATACTGGCGGATGAGCTCTTCGTCGGCCTGCAGGCCCAGCGACTCATAGGTATTGAGCAGGTTGGAGAGGTCTTCCCAGCCGCGGGCGGTGACGAACTGGGTGCCGTCCACGTCGGCGTTTATCTGGTAGAAGTTCTGGGGGTGCAGTTCGAGGTAGCTCAGGATCGCGCTGTGGATGTGGGCTGCACGGGCGTAGTCCTTCCAGACCGGCAGATCCGGCTCAATGTCCATCCGGCGGACGCGGTCGAGGGTGACGATGTCGAAATCGCGGACGGATTTATTGTACTCCGGCGGGTTGCCTGCCGCCACGATGACCCAGCCCGCAGGCACGGCCTGATTGCCGAAGGTCTTGCACTGCAGAAACTGCAGCATGGTGGGGGCCAGCGTCTCGGAGACGCAGTTGATCTCGTCGATGAAGAGGATGCCCTCTTTCAGGCCGGTGGCCTCCATCTTGGCGTAGACGCTGGCGATGATCTCGCTCATGGTGTACTCCGTCACAGAGACGTCCCGGCCGCCGTAGTTGCGCTGACGGATGAAGGGCAGGCCCACGGCGCTCTGGCGGGTGTGATGGGTGATGGTATAGGCCACCAGCGCCACGCCGCACTCCCGCGCCGCCTGCTCCATGACCTGGGTCTTGCCGATGCCCGGAGGCCCCATCAGCAGGATGGGGCGCTGGCGGATGGCCGGGATGGCGTATTCGCCCAGAGCATCCTTGGCGAGGTACGCTTTGACGGTATGCTCGATCTCTTCTTTGGCTCGTTTGATGTTCATATTCTTTCCCTCGTTATCACGAATTGTTGAGGTCACGGTAGAGGTCGTCTTCCTCCGCCAGCGCTTCGGACAAGGCCGAGGCGCTGCGGGCGGCCTCACCGGTAAATTCTTCTTCGTCCAGCACCACTTTCATCGCCCAGGGCGGCACATTGGCGTCGTCGAAGCGGTCGCCCAGAAACAGAAATGCCGTGTCGTAAGCCGGGCGTCGGACCGGGTAAGTCCCCATACCGTCGGTAAAATAGAGCAGGCCCCGGAGGTTCGAGAACTTCTTCTCGGCGCAGAGCTGGCTGACATACTCGAAGGCGGGCCGGAAATCGGTGCCGCCGCCGCCCCGCAGCTCGAAATGGTTCATGGCACGGATGAGGTCGTCTTCGTTTTTGACGGGAATATCCTGCCGCACCGCGTTGTCGGCCTGGATGAGGTGGAGATTCATCCGGTGGAAGAAATTCTCCCTGCCCTTCAGCAGAGTGTACGTCTCGGCCAGAAAGGCCCGCACCAGCTCACCCGAGGTGGAGTAGCTGGTGTCGATGACGAGGGCCAGCTCTTCGATCTTCTTGCTCTCCCGGGTCTCCAGCGGCTCGATGAGGGGCAGGTTGCCGTAGACCGACAGGCCATAGGTGTAAAAGTTCAGATCGAACTCGTCCGGGTCGAGGTGGACTTCCTCCCGGGTGACACAGAACCGGCGCAGGAAGTCGCCGTAGCTGCGGCGGCTGCGGTTTGCAGCTTTGATCTGCTCCCGCATGGCATCCGCGCCCTCACCGGCCTCTTTGTCCCGGAGTTCCAGCTCTGTCTGCATCCGCTCGCCGATTTTTTGCCACGTCTTCTGGGGCAGCGGCACAGGCATCTGCTGGGGCTGTTCGGGGGCATCTTTGGGCCAGAGACGGTGGTCGTCGGTGTAGAATTCTTTTTCCAGCTGGCGGAGAACGCCGGGCGTCTGCCGCACCAGCCAGCGGTAGATGGGAGCTGCAGCAGCCACTTTTTCCTGCGCGATGATCTCCTCATAGGCGTGTTGGCGCACCCACGTCAGGGGGCGCTGGACGCTCTTGCGGCCAAGACCGTCGATGACGTTCTCCACCGCAATGTCACATGCAAGGTCCCACAGGCGTTTGTCCCGCTTGCCGCGCAGCCAGAGATGGCGGAAGATGCAGTGGAACACCGTGTGGAGGTAGAGCCGGTTGAGATATTTGGGGTTCTTCTGGTAGAGCCGCAGCAGGGCGCTGGGCTGGTAGCAGAGGATGGTCCCATCCGTCGCCAGCACCCCGCACCGCTCGTCGGCAGTGGGCGTCAGGGCCGAGAGGGCCTGGTCTAAAAAGCGGAAGTCCAGATACAGCCCGCTGCGCACCACGGCCAGCACCTCGCCGCCCATCCGGGCCTGCCACTCTTCGTGAGTCTCGGGCCGGGCCGACTGGAAGGGCTTGCGGGGGTCAAAAAACTTTTCCTTCTCAGAAATCAAAATCATACCTCTTCTTTTGGGGCGCAGCGGCACGCTTTTTGTGCTCTGCGTCGGCCAGCAGGGCGGCAGCTTCGGCATTGTCGGCCTTGGCCGCGAGGGCAGCGCCCTCGGCAAAGGCATCCGTATCCATCACATCCAGCGCCAGCAGGGCTTTGACGCCCTCGGTGTCCTGCGCTTTGAGCAGACGGGTCAGCACCCGCCCGGTGTTGGTCTTGAGGAAGTCCCGGTAGGCATCCCGGGCGGCATCGCTCAGCTGCCACGGCCAGCGCAGGCGGTCGAAGCAGAGCATCGCCATCACGGAAGCGTCGTCGGCGTCGTGGCCCTGCGGGAAGATGGCGTCGTACTCCGCCGGGAGAAGCTTATTTTCGAGGAAGCACTGCCGGTAGTGGTAGCCCTGCCCCGAAAAGGTGTGGAGCAGGATGTGGGCGGGCGTCTCCTCGATGTCCTCCCAGTAGGCGGGATACCACAGCCCCGCCCGGGGTGCGGCCTCCCCCACCGGCCAGAACAGCGCCCGCACGGCCTCGGTGATGCTGCCCACGAGGGCGAACAGGCCGGTGGCCTGCTCGGGCGTAGCGCGGATGATGAGGTCTTCCAGCGCAAAGCAGTTGAGGAAGACATCGCTGCCCATGGTCAGCTCTCCTGTCCCGGCCGTCAGGCGGCGCAGCCTGCGGCAGTTGTAGAATGTGCAGCTGCCGATGACCCGCAGACTATCCGGCAGGGTGACTTCTTCCAGGAAGTTCCCGCAGATGGGGTGGAGCTCGTCGTCCTGCGCCGGGGCGGCGGGGGCGTCGAAGTCAAAGCTGTACCGCTCTTTGCCGCTCACATCCCGGCCAAAAGCACGGGTCAGACAGAGCTTGCCGTCCTCGGCCCGCTCATAGCGGCAGATCTTTTCCGGCCCGGGCAGACCCCGGGGCTTTTCGGAAAAACAGTAATCGCCCAGTTCGGTGATGGGCCACTGGCCCTCCCCTTCCGGCGCAGAAACAGCCCCGGGCAGCTTCACGCAGGGCTCGCCGCCGTACACCCGCACAAGGCGGGCCGTGCCGCCCGCCAGCGGCAGAATATCCAGTATCATAAGAACCTCGCTCACAAAAAAGCTGCCGCACAGACACGCCGTGCAGCAGCTCCGTTCAAAACTTCATCACTGTGCGGCCTGTGCAAGGCAATCGTTCATTGCCGCAAATACCGCGTCGCTGGTCATGGTGCTGCCGGAGACAGCATCCACTCCGACGGTCGAGCCAGCCGCCAGCAGGGAGGCCGACAGCGTCTCTGCCGCCTTGCCGCCCAGCTCCGGCGTCTCGCCGGAAGCGTCGATCACAACATTGGTCACCTTGCCGCCGGTGATGGTCACGGTGACGCCCACCTCGCTCAGACAGCCCTGCGCACTGGCGGTGTAGGTGCCATCGGTGTAGGTGTCGGCGTTGTCAGCAGCAGGCACGGTGCCGGTGTTGGCGATATAGAGAGCCAGCACGATGCCGAGGATGACGTCCAGCACCAGCATGAGGATAATGTTGCGGGTCATGTGTTTTTTCATGGTCTGTGAAGTGCTCCTTTTGCGATGTTTGGGGTCCGCTCGTTACTTTGCGGGCTTGAAGCTGTCGCGCAGGGTCACGACACGATTGTACACGCCGGGGTTCTTCGAGTCGGGAGTGAAGAAACCGGTGCGCACGAACTGGAACTTATCGCCGGGCTTTGCGTCGGCCAGAGCCTCTTCCAGCTTGCAGCCCTTGCGGACGACAACGCTGTCGGGGTTCAGATAATCCTTGTAGTCGCTGCCCTCGGGGATGGCGTTCATGTTCGCCTCGGTGAAGAGCTTGTCGTACAGGCGTACCTCGGCATCCACGGCGTGGGCGGCGCTCACCCAGTGGATGGTACCCTTGACCTTGCGGCCATCGGCAGGGCTGCCGTTGCCGGTCTCGAGGTCGGCAGTGCAGTGGATGACAGCAATGCTGCCGTCGGGGTTCTTCTCGACGCTCTCGCACTTGACGAGATAGCCGCCCATCAGACGGACTTCGCCGCCGACGGTCAGGCGCTTGAACTTCGGAGGCGGCACCTCGGCGAAGTCCTCGTTCTCGATCCACAGCTCCTTCGTGAAGGCGACCTTGCGGGTGGTGGTGTCGTTGGCTTCACGGTTGGGGTTGTTGGCGATGTCGAAATACTCGGTCTTGTCGGCGGGGTAGTTGTCCACCACCAGCTTGACGGGGTCCAGCACGGCGATGCGGCGCTGTGCGGTCAGGTCCAGCTCGCTGCGGATGCAGGCTTCCAGCTGGCGCATATCAATGAGGTTGTCGGACTTGGAGATGCCGGCCTCCCGCACGAAGGTGAAGATAGAAGAAGCGGTATAGCCGCGGCGGCGCAGGCCGCACAGGGTGGGCATCCGGGGGTCATCCCAGCCGTCCACGATGCCCATCTCCACCAGCTCACGCAGATAGCGCTTGCTCATGACGGTGTTGGTCATGTTCAGGCGGGCGAACTCGCGCTGCTTGGGGAACTCGGTGCCAAAGATGTTCTCGATGACCCAGTTGTACAGGGGGCGGTGGTTCTCGAACTCGAGGCTGCACATGCTGTGGGTGATGCCCTCGATGGCGTCCTGGATGGGGTGGGCAAAGTCGTACATCGGGTAGATGCACCACTTATTGCCCTGACGGTGATGCTCGGCGTACTTGATGCGGTAGATGGCCGGGTCACGCAGATTCATGTTGGGGCTGGCGAGGTCGATCTTGGCGCGGAGGGTCTTTTCGCCCTCCTTGAACTCGCCTGCACGCATCCGGCGGAAGAGGTCGAGGTTCTCTTCCGGGGTGCGGTCGCGCCACGGAGAGGGACGGGAGGGCTTGCCTGCGTCGCTGCCCCGGTACTCGCGCATCTCGTCGCGGGTCAGGTCATCGACGTATGCCTTGCCCTCGAGGATGAGCTTTTCGGCGTACTCATAGCACTTGTCGAAGTAGTCGCTGCCGTAGAAGATGCCGCCGTTGGGGTCGGCACCCAGCCAGTGCAGGTCCTCGATGATGCTGTTGACATACTCCTCCCCTTCGCGGGCGGGGTTGGTGTCGTCGAGGCGGAGGTTGAACTTGCCGCCGTACTGGTTTGCGATGGACCAGTTGATATAGATGGCCTTGGCGCTGCCGATGTGCAGGTAGCCGTTGGGCTCCGGCGGGAAGCGGGTATGGATCTCGCGGATCTTGCCTTCGGCGAGGTCGGCGTCAATGATCTCGGTCAAAAAGTTTTTATCTGCCATAGTGGCGTTCCCCCTGTCAGGGCATAGCAAGCCCGGAATTACACGTTTGATACCCCTTATAATACACTATTTCCCGCTTTCCTTCAAGGTGGAAAGCCGAAGTTCCACCTGTTTTCGGCGTCGTTTTGCGAAAAAGCTTTCCCTGTCTCCCGCTTTTTGCAAAAAAAGCGAAATTCATGCTTGACATTCCGCACAGAATCTTATATAATAATCAAGCATTCAGCGAATGCGGAATATCTGTAGGGGTATAGCTCAGTTGGTAGAGCAGCGGTCTCCAAAACCGCGTGCCGTGAGTTCGAGACTTACTACCCCTGCCACAAGCGCACAGAGAGTACTCTGTGCGTTTTGTTTTTGTATTTTTCCCGGAATGTCGGACTTTCCCAAACTTTTTTGACATTTTCTGAAATTCATGCTTGACAACCGCGCGTTTCTCAGGTATAATAACACACGTTCCGGCGGTCAACCGCCAGAAACGATGCACTTGAGCGATCATGGCCCGGTAGCTCAGTTGGTTAGAGCACCAGCCTGTCACGCTGGGGGTCGTCGGTTCGAGCCCGATCCGGGTCGCCATTTGCTGCTATAGCTCAGTTGGTAGAGCGCATCCTTGGTAAGGATGAGGTCTCCAGTTCGAATCTGGATAGCAGCTCCATCGAGAAAAACCACTTGAATCCTTGCGGTTCAGGTGGTTTTTTGTATTTCCGGTCATTTTTACCACCCGGTTTTCTTTTTGCTGCGCAAAAAGGCCCCCCGGCACCATGCGGACGTGCCGGGGGGCTTTGCAATATGGAGGAAGCAGGGCGATGCGGTACGCCCCGCCGGGGTAAGTCAGTGGATCAGCTCGTTATGAACTGCGCCGTTGATGGTGAGCCGGGCCTCGCTGCCGTTGTGGGTAAGCACAAAGGGGGTAGCATCGGGGCCCATGGCCAGCATCTCGTCGATGACAAGGCTGGACTCCCGGCTCCGGGTGCGGAACACCACCACATCGGCACCCTGTGCCTTGATGGCCCGCAGGTCGCCCAACACAGCGTTGAGGGCGGCATCCTCAGAGGGTACCGCAATGATGTACCGGCCATCCACCACAGAGGTCTCGTAGGTCTCTGCACCGGTCACGGTGTAGGCGGGGGCCGCAGAGGACGAGCCGCCGTTCTCCTGAGGCTCCGGTGCGCCACAGCGGATGCAGACGCCGTTCTTGTACTCGTGGCCCAGAGGGGCAACGAGGTTGGTGCGCTCACCGGTCTCCTTGCCGCAGCGGGTGCACTTGCTTACCGTGTAGCCGCTTTCCGTGCAGGTGGGGTCAACGGTGGTCTCGACGAACTGATGGCCCAGAGCATTAGCGGTTTTGGTGCGCGAGCTCAATTCCTTGCCGCAGCGGCCGCACTTTGTTACCTTGTAGCCATCCTCGGTGCAGGTGGGCTGGACTGTTACCGTCTGGCGATCATGGTACCAATATCCGGAGTTTGGAGCGACCTCTTCCACCCTGATAATCTCACCGCAGGAGCTGCACCGGTAGGTCTGAGAGCCCTTTTCCGTACAAGTCGGGGAGACTTTCTCTGCCGCGTAGGTATTCGAATGGCTGCATTTTTCCGGGGGCTGCTCCCCGTTGGTCACCCATTTATTGTCCTGACGTGTTTGGGTCACCGTGTTCGGGCCATTATGACCTATATTGGTCATTTCTACTTTTGCACCGTCCTGGATGCCCTTGTCAGTGGTAAATTTATTCTCGCCGTTCTGGACGGAACCACTGCTCCCAGCAGTCGTTCCGCCATCGCCAATGGCAGCGCCTGCACCATAACTATTATAGCTTCCGTGATGCTCGGCACTGCCGGTGGCCTTGACCTGTGCTTTGCCGCCAATGATCACTTCGCCGGTGCCATTTGCGCCGCCGCCGATGCCGGCGCTGCCGCCGTATGCTCTATTTTCTGCCGTTACCTGAGCATTGCCCTCAATGGTGACCTTGGCGCTGCTCTTTTTGCTGCTGCTGCCTACGCCGCCGCCGATCACTGCACCGGTACCAAAGCCTCTACCATTATCGCTTTCTCTATTCTCAGCTTTCGCCTTCACTACTGCACTGTCGGAGATGGTGATCTCGGCTGTGTCGCCATAACCGCCGCCGATCACTGCAAGGTCAGTACCGCTTCCCAAATAGCTAATTTCGGGGTCTACCTTATCCGTAGCGTTCACCTGAGCATTGCCGGAGATGGTAATGCTGGTTTTCCCCTTTTTATCGCCATCACCGTTGCCTCCGCCAATGCCGCCATTGGCGTTGACCACCGCATTACCTGTGATCACGATATTTTCAGCCGAACCGCCACCATATCCGCTGCCGATCCGGCCCTGGGTATTCACCGTGCCGCCATTGATCTCAATGTTTTTGGTGCCATGGCCTTGGCCATTCATGTTATTCCCATACCAGCCATCTCCATTTCCGCCAATGGCAGCACCATAGCGATCTGCGATCACGTTAAGGGTCTGGTTTTTGTCTTTTGCCGTAATGGTGAGCTTGCCGGTGCTGGTGTTGTCATTCTTCTGAATGGCAGCGTTGTTGTAGTTGCTGGTAAGCAGGTTATCGCCCTTCACGGTGATCCGCACATCGCCCTCGCCCTGAATATCAATGGCTGCCGTGCCGCGGGCCTCTGTACCTGCCGTTTCTGGCCGGTCGATGGTGGCATTGTTCAGCGTCAGCTTGACCAGCTTATCCAACGTATTGTTGAAGATCTGGATGATGCCGGTGCGCTCGCTCTCCCCGCCGCTGCTGCGGGCCGGAGCCTTGCGGGGCCCATTGGAGGCGTCATTAGAGGTGTCGTCAGAGGCGCTGGTAGAGGCGCTGGCAGAAGCGCTGGTGGAAGCCTCGGCAGAGGCCTTGGCCTCTGGCTTGGGCTGTCCCTCGTCCTCTGCTTTGGACTCCTGCCGCTCGCCAGCGGAAGCATTCAGCTCCCCGTTTGCAGGGGTGATGGTGCTCTTCTTCTGCTGCTGGGGGTCAGAGAGGTTTTCCTCAGCATCCAGCGCCCGGTATGTATCGCTGGAACTACCAGAGCCGCTGGAGCTACCAGAGCCGCTGGAACTGCCGGAGCCGCTGCCGCTGCCAGACCCGCTGGAGCTCTCCGAGCTGCTGCATACATAGCTGCCGGTGATCTCGATCTCTTCATCATCTTTGATGCTGGTAACTCCGTCCTGACCATCCTGCTTCACGGTGATGCCGCTTTTATCTGCCGTGATCACAAGGCCGCCGTTGGAAAGATCAAAGGTGGCCGCAAATGCCGGGGCGGAAAGGGATACCGCCATGCTCAGGGCCACGGCCGCCGCCGCGACTTGCCGGAGCAATTTTTTTCTTCGCATGATTTTTACCTCCCGTTTTGTATTTTGTGGCTTTTCTGCCAAATTTATTATACCCCCCCCCCCTTACTA
>ENA-OWXQ01000851-OWXQ01000851.1-human-gut-metagenome-genome-assembly--contig:-NODE-851-length-13305-cov-52.2346_pt1 | contig 13305 bp, 6 predicted proteins | sample MGYA00249246_ERZ652059 | MGnify/ENA primary metagenome ERZ652059 (study PRJEB26925, sample SAMN05827064) | human gut metagenome | biome: ENVO:2100002; feature: ENVO:00000062; material: ENVO:00002003...
ATCTGCGCATGTCTCGTGGGCTCGGAGATGTGTATAAGAGACAGATATATAACAATTTAAAACAACTTTGAACTATAAGGGCTATATACCCCCTAGAAAAAAACTGAGGAACTGAGTTATTGAGGAACTGAGTCAATGATAGAGACTTTGAATCTTACTCTTGATACTGTTAAATATGTGCTTATGTTAAAAGTTAAGTATCAGATTATCAGATAAATAAAACACTTGACGCCCTAAAATAGGGCGTCAAGTGTTTATTGTGATACCCATACCCCCTAAAACAGGGGGCATGGGTATGAAAAGAATTTCGTTACATTGAACTTTCAAATCGTAACTTGATGAGATCTGGCTGATTTACATCTCAACCACTACTTCATGCTTGCCTTCAGAGCAAGGAATGATGGTGCCTGAGATAGGAGTGCCATCCACTGTAATCTGCTTCACGCCCTTCTGGTTTCCGCTAGGATTCTTTACTGTGATATGGTATTCGCCACCGCGGAACTTGCGGGTTACCTCATACTCCTTAGCGGTGCTTGGGAGACAAGGATCGATGAGCAAACCTTCATAATCTGGCTTGATGCCGAGGATGAATTCTGATACTGTATACCACATCCATGCCGCTGTACCGGTGAGCCAGGAGTTCTTTCCTTCGCCCGGTTTGGCTGCATCCTTACCGGCTACCATCTGGCAGTTTACGTAAGGCTCTACCTTGTGAAGTGTCTGATATTTTTCCTCTACATAGCTAGGCAGAATCTTGGTATAATGGCTCCAGGCATCGTTTCCTCGACCGGCTACAGTCTCTCCGATGATGACCCAAGGATTGTTGTGGCAGAAGATACCGGCGTTCTCCTTGTAGCCTTCAGGATAAGAAGAAATCTCACCCATTTCTACATGATAGGTGGTGTAAGCTGGGTTGTTCAGCACCAGTCCGTGCTCGCATTCCAGTCGTTTCTTGCTGCTGTCCAGTGCTTTATCGCAGAGTCCTTCTTCCAGACCGATACCAGCCATCGTACACCAGCCCTGGCTCTCAATGAAGATTTTGCCTTCCTCGTTCTCATCACTACCAATCTTGTTGCCGAAGAAATCGTAAGCGCGGAGGAACCATTCTCCGTCCCATCCATGCTGCTTCACAGCCTCGTTCATCTCATCTACAGCCTGCTGCATGCGCTCGGCTTCTGTCAAATAATCTTCCTCTGCAAGACCGGCTATTTCGCCCTCCTTGCTTTCCAAAGCTTCCTTGGCAAGCTGCTTGCACAGAGCCACATAATCCTTGCCGGTAACCACGAACAGACCGGCTATCATCAGACTCTCTGCCTTGCTTCCTTCGCCCTTGTTTTCGGTGGTCTGGAAACTCTCGTTAGGGTCCCAGGAGAAGCAGTTCAGGTTCAGACAGTCGTTCCAGTCGGCTCTTCCGATGAGTGGCAACTTGTGTGGACCCAGGTTGTTGATAACATGGTTCATCGAAATCTTGAGGTGCTCGAAGAGGCTTACTTCTGTGCCTGGCTGGTTGTCGAAAGGCACCTGCTCAGCGAGGATAGAGAAGTCGCCCGTCTCCTTGATATAGGCTACGGTACCGAAGATGAGCCAGCATGGGTCGTCGTTGAAACCGCCACCGATATCGTTGTTGCCGCGCTTGGTGAGCGGCTGATACTGGTGGTAGCAGCCACCGTCAGGGAACTGGGTGCTGGCGATATCGATGATGCGCTGGCGGGCACGGGTAGGTATCTGATGAACGAAACCTACGAGGTCCTGGTTGGAATCGCGGAAGCCCATGCCTCGACCGATGCCGCTCTCGAAGAAACTAGCCGAACGCGACATACAGAAGGTGATCATGCACTGATACTGGTTCCAGATGTTCACCATACGGTCTAACTTGTCGTTGCCGCTCTTCACGGTGAAGATGTTCAGCAGGTTATCCCAGTACTTGTTGAGTTCTGCGAAGGCAGCATCCACCTTTTCGGTGGTATCAAACTTGGCGATAAGCTGATGAGCTTTCTCCTTGTTGATTACCTTCTTGGCGCTGAACTTCTTGTCCTGCTCGTTCTCCACATAGCCCAGCAGGAAGATGAGGTCGCGGCTCTCGCCTGGCTGCAGGGTAACCTCGATATAATGAGATGCGATAGGGCTCCAGCCGTGGGCAAAACTGTTGCGTGGCTTGCCTTCCATCACAGCCTCAGGCTCGGCAAACTCGTTGTAGAGTCCGATGAAGCTCTCGCGGTCGGTATCGTAGCCCTGAATCTCGGTATTCACTGTGTAGAAAGCGTAGTGGTTGCGGCGCTCACGATATTCGGTCTTGTGATAGATGGTAGAACCTTCTACCTCTACTTCGCCCGTAGAGAAGTTGCGCTGGAAGTTCTCCATGTCGGTAGCAGCATTCCAGAGGCACCACTCTGCAAAGGAGAACACCTTGAGGGTCTTCACATCCTCAGTCTGGTTCTTCAGCGTCATCTTCTGCACCTCAGCCCATGTATGGAGGGGTACGAAGAAGAGCACACTCGCCTCTACGCCGTTCTTGCTGCCCGTGATGCGGGTATAGTTCATGCCGTGGCGGCACTCGTAGCTGTCGAGCGGTGTCTTGCAAGGTTTCCATCCCGGGTTCCATACGGTATCGCCATCTTTGATATAGAAATAGCGACCGCCGTTATCCATCGGCACACCATTGTAGCGATAACGGGTGATGCGACGGAACTTGGCATCCTTGTAGAAGGAATAACCACCTGCTGTGTTTGAGATGAGCGAGAAGAAATCCTCGTTACCCAAATAATTGATCCAAGGCCATGGGGTCTTTGGGTCAGTAATCACGTATTCGCGATTGGCGTCATCAAAATGACCATACTTTTTTTCTGCCATTGTTTTTTTAATGTTATTTCTTGGTAAAATATACTATTTTGGTGCAAAGATAGTAAAAAGTTTAAGTTTCGGGGTTAGAAAACAGTTTTTTTTTGTATTTTTGCAATGAAAAGTTTGATGATTATCATCATTCTATAAACATTTAATACAATTGGCTTATGAAAAGAAACATTTTATCACTTCTGATAGCCCTCTTTGCTACGATGCAGGTAGCGGCTCAGACATACGACAACTTGTGGAAGCAAGCTGAAATCAATGCTCAGAAGGCCCAGCCTAAGAGCGAAATCGCGGTGATGAAGAAAATCATCGCCAAGGCTTCGGCTGCCAAAGATTACGGGCAGCTGCTGGCGGCTGAGATAAGACAGATGACACTCTGGAAAGAGATTTCGGCTGACTCGCTGACGCCTAACGTGAAGCGGATGGAAGCAGAGGTGCTGAAGGTGAACGACCCCGCATTGAAGGCGGTGAGATATGCCGTGCTGGGCAAGGTGTACCGTGATATGAACGAAAAGAAAAGCCAGGAGTTCTTCAAGAAGGCCTTGGGACAGCCTGAACTTCTTGCCCGACATACATCTGCAGAGTATGTTCCATTGACGCTGAAGGGCGTGGATGGCAGTTCCTTTAACAACGATCTGCTGCATCTCATCGGATTCGAGGCAGACAGCAAGGAGGCGTATCTGCAGCTGTACACCTATTATAATAAGGTGGGCAATCGGGGTGCGGCTTGTCTCTGTGCCTATAAGCTCATCGAGAAATACCGCCAGGACGACGTGAGAGTGGTGAAGAAGTCGAAGTATCTGCAGACCATCGACTCGCTCATCCAGATTTATCAGGATATTCCGGAGGCAGGCGAACTTGCCGTGGAGCATTTCCGCTTCATGGAAGGTGCTACCGATGCCAAACCGCAGGATAAGCTCAACTATATCAACTATGCGCTGAGCCGCTGGGGTGAATGGTCGAGAATGAACGAACTGAGAAATGCGCAGAAGCGACTTACCGAACCGATGTTCCGGGTGAAGGATATGCCGCAGGTATTGCGACCTGGGGAGAAGGTTTGGGTGCAGCTGGATGTGCGTAATCTCCAGAACCTGAAAATCAGCATCTCCCGCCTCAATATTACGGCAGATAACGATTATAATGTGCAGGATGAGGCTACCTATAAGATGCTCCTGAAGAAGACTACGAAGCTGCATCAGAAGGATTTCAGCCGCAACTACTACGGTCGGCCGGATTATGAAACAGTGAAGGATTCCATCGAAATCGGTGGCAATCTGCCACTGGGTGCCTATCTGATGGAGGTGACTTCGGATAATACCGGCATCGCTCCGCAGCGAGAACTCTTCTATGTCAGCAATCTGGCGGTGATGATCCAGCAGTTGCCGGATGATAAGCATCGCTACGTAGTGGTGAATGCTACCGATGGACAGCCTGTACCGGGTGCGAAAATCATGCTCTATGACAGGGATTATGATGTGAAGACGGGCAAGTGGAAGAGACTGGTTCATGCTCGCTTGACTACCGATGAGAACGGCGAGGCTTACTTCAAGAATGTGGATGGAAACGTCTTGATTTCCACCAGCAATGACAAGTTTACGCCTGCCAAGGATATCTATCTTTCTCGCACCCGCTATTACGAACGGAAGGATGACAAGATTAAACATCAGCTGTTTACCGACCGCAGCATCTATCGCCCGGGTCAGACCGTGCATGCCTCAGCCATTTCCTACATCGTGAAGAAGGGCTTGGATGCCAGTGTGCCTGGCAAGAGCATGGAACTGAATTTTATCCTGCGAGATGCTAACGGGAAGCAGGTGGCTGAGCAGAAGGCTACTACCGATGAATACGGTACGGCTTCCGTAGATTTCGAATTGCCGAAGGAGGGACAGACGGGATTGTATTCCATCTCCGTGAATGGAATGGTAACAAAATATGTAAGAGTGGAGGAATACAAGCGTCCAACCTTCGAGATTACCTTCCCGAAGGTAAATGAGAAATATAACTGGGGCGACACCGTAGTGGTGAAGGCTACAGCCAAGACCTACTCTGGTGTGCCTGTGCAGGGTGCCAAGGTGGAGTATCAGGTGACTCGCAGAAACCAACTCTGGTGGTGGGGCGCAGGCTCTGCCGGACAGTTGGTGAAGACTGACAGTTGCGTGACTCGTGAGGACGGAACCTTCGACGTAGAGATTCCGCTGGAGGCTTCCTTGTCAGGAAAAGACGAGGCTGATATGAGCGATTTCATGCGCATCGCCCGTTTCTTCAACTTCGAGGTCTCTGCCATCGTTACCGACATCAGCGGCGAGAGCCACGAGGGCGTGATGAGTCTGCCTCTGGGCACCAAGCCAACCATCCTCACGGTGAATCTTCCTAAGCGTATCGAAACGGACAGTCTGAAGACGGTGACCTTCGCTTACCGCAATGCCAGTGGTATGCCGATTTCTAGTAGGTTGAAATATCGCATTGATAAGGGCGAATGGAAGGATGCCGAGGCGAATGCACCGGTTTCTATCAAGGAATATGCTTCTTCCTCTGCCTCTTCTTCCCTCGTTTGGAAATCTGGCGTTCATCAGTTGGAGGCAATCTGCGGACAGGATACCCTGCAGCAGAAGTTCACGCTCTTCAGCATGAAGGATACCCATCCGGTGGAGCCAACTACCGAATGGTATTATCAGACGGCGAAGACTTTCCCTCGTGATGGCAAGCCGGTCTGTATCCAGGTGGGCTCTTCGGAGAACGGAGCGCACATCGTATATTCCATCATCGCCGGCAACAAACTGCTGGAGAAGGGCGCCTGGGAGTTGGGCGACAGCATCGTGACTCTGCCTTTCACCTACAAGGAGGAATATGCGTCGGGCATCGTACTGAACTATAGTTTCGTGAAGCAAGGTAAGTGCTATACCCGAATGATGAGCATCGCCCGTCCTTTGCCTGAGAAGAAACTGGATATCGCCTGGAAGACCTTCCGCAACCGTCTGACCCCTGGACAGAAGGAGGAGTGGACGCTGAAGATTACCACCCCTGACGGCAAGCCAGCCAAGGCGCAGCTGATGAGCGTACTCTATGACAAGTCGCTCGACCAGATAGCCCCGCATTCCTGGAAAATGTCGCTCGGATTCAGCCAATGGTTGCCAAGCTGCTACTGGACGAGTAATCTGTGGTATTATAAGATGGATTTATTGGGTGTTTATCCTACTAAATATTTTGACCAGAAACAACTGGATGTAGATAAGTTTGATGGCAAATACTTTAGCTATTATGCTTATATGCAAGCGGTGGAGCTGAGCAAGTTGGAACGTTCTTCTGGCGGAACCGTTGAGTCTGTTCGTATCGAAAAGCATTCTTCGGTGAAAGACGAGGTGGTTCGAGAAGAAGCGAAAGGCATCTGGATTCGCAGCTCTAAAATGACCCGTGTCGGAGCGGCTGCTCCATCTGCCAACAAGGTTTTTGATGTAGTAGAGGAGATGCCGCAGTTTGCCGGTGGTTCTGGCTCAGATGCAGGACAATTCCTCGACAAGGTGCAGGTGCGTGAGAATATGAACGAGACCGCCTTCTTCTATCCTGCCTTGGAGAGCGACAACAATGGCAACGTTGCCATCAGGTTTACCCTGCCGGAGAGCGTGACTACCTGGAAGTTCATGGGCTTGGCTCATGACAAGGAGATGCGCAACGGTTTGCTGGTGGATGAGGCTGTGGCTCAGAAGACCGTGATGGTGCAGCCTAACATGCCTCGCTTCCTGCGTGAGGGCGATAAGAGCACCATCGTGGTGAAACTCTTCAATACTTCCGACAAGAAGGTGAGCGGCAACACCCGTATGCAGATTCTTGACCCGGAGACCAACAAGGTGGTTTGGCAGAAGACACAGAACTACAGCATTGATGCCGAGGGCTCTGCTACCATCTCCTTTGATGTCCAGGGACTGAAAGAAGGCGTATATATTAATAAGGTGGTGGCTGCCGGTAATGGCTACAGCGATGGCGAACAGCACTATCTGCCGGTTTTGAGCAACCGTGAACTCGTGGTGAACACCCTGCCTATCACCCTGCATCAGAAGGGTGAGCAGAGCTTCGACCTGAGCAAACTCTTCCTGAACAAGGAGGGCAAGCAGGCGAAGGGCGCTGAAGAGGCAAAGGTAACCATCGAGTACACCAATAACCCAAGTTGGCTGATGGTGAAGGCGCTGCCAGCCATCAGTAATCCGGATGAGGAGGACGCCATCTCGCTGATGTCTGCCATCTATGCCAATACTATCACAAACCATGTACAGAAGCATCTCTCGCTGGAAAATCTCACTCAGGAGAGCATCCGCCTGCAGAATCAGGTGGAGAAGCTGAAGAAGTTGCAGAACCCTAACGGTTCCTTCTCCTGGTGGAAGGGAATGAAGGGCAGCCGGTATATGACTACATCGGTAGCCGAAATGATGGTTCGATTGAATGCCATCGCAGGTGTGCAGAAATCAACCGCCCGGATGCTGACTTCCGCCATCGATTATCTCTCCTGGCAGACAGCACAGGAAGTAAGAGAAATGAAGAAGCAGGAGGAGAAAAAGCAGAAGGTGAATCCTAGCGAACAGGCGCTGCATTATCTCTACATCCTTTCGATGGATGGCAGAAAGATGAAGCAGAATCTGGAGCAGGATAAGGCTTATCTCCTGGAAAAGATGTCGAAGATGACCGGTGATTTCTCCATCTATGGCAAGGCGCGTGCTGCCGTGGTACTCGCCAGAAACAGCCAGCAGAATGCTGCTTACCGCGAGAAGGCAGGCGAATATCTGCAGAGCGTGAACGAATATGCCGTTTACCGCGAGGAGATGGGCCGCTACTACGATACCCGCAAGGCACTCTACAGCTGGAGAAACTATAAGATTCCTACCCAGGTATCCGTGATAGAGGCGATGCAGATGCTGAAGCCGAACGACAAGCAGACCATCGAGGAACTGCAGCGCTGGCTCCTGATGTCGAAACGCACCCAGGTTTGGGATACGCCAGTGAACACCGTGGATGCCGTCTACGCCTTTATGAAGGGCAATGAGAGCAACTGGAGCAGGAAGGCTGAGAATGCCGTGCTGAAACTGGATGGCAAGCTGCTGCCGATGCCGCAGGATTCCACTACTTTGGGCTATGTGAAGACCGAAAGACCGGGCAAGGCATCTAAGCTGAGCATCGACAAAAAGAGCGATTATACCAGCTGGGGAGCTGTCTATGCAGAGTTTAAGCAGCCTATCAGCGAAATCGGTTCCATGGAGTCGGGCATCAAGGTGCGCCGTGTCATCGTTCCAGCCGAATCTGAGAGCAAGGGCAATGCGCAGGTAGGCGAGAAGGTGAAGGTAACGCTCATCATCACCGCCGACCGCGACTACGACTTTGTGCAGATTACGGATAAGCGTGCGGCATGCCTGGAGCCGGTTAACCAGTTGAGCGGTTATCAGTGGGGCATAGGCTGCTTTGTTTCTCCAAGAGACCATGCAACAAATTTCTATTTCGATCGTTTATCTAAAGGTAAGCACATCGTAGAAATGGAGTATTACGTGGATAGAAAGGGCGACTATCAGAGCGGAACTTGCATCGCTGAGTGTACCTACAGTCCGGAGTTTGGTGGCCGCACAGAGACCTATGAATTGAAAGTTAATAATTGATAGTTAAAAGTTTATAGATTGATAATTTAAATAGAATAGTATGAAATGGATGAATATATGGATGCTCTCAGCGCTGTTGGCGCTGCCTGCATCAGCACAGAAGATTACAACCCAGCACGAGGTGGTAGACTGCGGACAGGTGGTGTTCCACAAGCCTGTAACTGCCGAATTCGTGCTGAAGAATGACGGGCACAAGCCGTTGGTTATCAACAATGTATTGAAAAGCTGCGGATGTACGGAGGTAGATTATCCGAAGACGAGCATAGCTGCCGGCGAAAGTTTCGTCATCAAGGCGGTATACGATGCCAAGCAGATGGGTACTTTCACCAAGCAGGTTTGCCTCTATACCAATGCGGATGAAGAGCCGTTCATCCTCTCTATGAGGGGAAGGGTAGTGGGCAGCATAGTAGATTTCGCTGGTTCTTACGATGAGATGCTGGGTGTCATCAAGAGTGATGCCCAGGAGGTGGAGTTTGATGACGTGAACCGTGGCGACCGTCCGGTTCAGCGCATTCATATCTTCAATCCTACCGACGAAGTGCTGGAGCCGGTAGTGATGCATCTGCCATCCTATCTTCATGCTTTCGTATCGCCTTCCAAGGTGGCTCCGCGTCATTCTGCCGAAATCAGTTTCGTGCTGGATTCCAAGAAACTGCGCGACCTGGGTTTGAACCAGACATCGGTTTATCTCGGTGAGCGTCCTGGCGATAAGATTGCGCCTGAGAAGGAAATCGTGGTATCAGCCGTTCTTCTTCCTGGTTTCGAAAACATGACTCCAGCCAAGAAGGCACTGGCTCCGAAGATAGAGATGTCTGCCACCGATCTCAATCTGGGTAGTTTCAATGGAAAGAAGAAGCTGAAGGGTGAGATTCTGATTACCAATAAGGGTAAGTCGGAACTGGATATCCGCAGTATGCAGATGTTCACGATGGGCTTGCAGGTGAAACTGAAGAAGAGTAAGATTCAGCCAGGAGAGACCGTTAAGATGAAGGTGACGGCTGTGGCTGCCGACTTGAAGAAATCGCGTGTCAGACACCCTCGTATCCTCATAATTACGAATGACCCTGACCATGCTAAGGTGGTGGTGAAGATTTATGTACAATGATTTAAAAATGAATATCGTGCAGATAGAAATAGATAACGGCAGTGGGTTCTGCTTTGGCGTAACTACTGCCATCAAGAAAGCTGAAGAGGAGTTGGCTAAGGGCGGTAAACTTTACTGCCTGGGCGATATTGTGCATAACGGTATGGAGGTGGAGCGTCTGCATGAAGCGGGACTCATCACGATAGACCATGAGCAGATGGAGGAACTGCAGGGCGTAAAGGTCTTGCTCCGTGCTCATGGTGAACCGCCTGAAACTTATGCCCTTGCTGAGCGAAATAACATTGAAATCATCGATGCTACCTGTCCTGTGGTGCTCCAGTTGCAGCGCCGCATCAAGAAGCAGTATGTCAACAATCCGGAGGCACAGATCGTGATTTTCGGCAAGAACGGGCATGCTGAGGTGCTCGGACTGGTGGGGCAGACGGAGAGTCATGCCATCGTGGTAGAGAAGTTTGAGGATGTGAAGCAGCTGAAGGAAAACGGTCAGCTGGATTTCTCTAAAGATATCTATCTTTACTCCCAGACTACCAAGAGTCTCGATGAGTTCCACCGCATCATCGAATATTGCCAGGAGCATATTGTTGAGGGCGCTGTCTTCAAGAGTTTCGATACCATCTGCCGTCAGGTGGCTAACCGCATGCCTAACATCGCTGCCTTTGCCAGCAAGCATGATGTCATCCTCTTTGTGAGTGGCAGAAAGAGTTCGAACGGCAAGGTGCTTTTCAAGGAATGCAAGAGCGTGAATGCCAACAGCTACCAGATAGAAAGTGCTGACGAAATAGATATGAACTGGTTCAAGGATGTGGAAACGGTAGGTATCTGTGGTGCTACCAGTACGCCGAAGTGGCTGATGGAAGAGTGCAAGGATAAGATTATCAAGGAAAACTCTGCTCTTTTGCAATAAGAGTTAAAATGTTGATTATCAGCTACTTGATATACTTGGTACGGTGTTTCGCCGTATATGGGTAGAGGATAGTTTTATCGTTGGTTGAAAAACTTAATGTGTTGGTTATTAATCAGTTAACCCATTTGGTGTCGTGTTTCACGACGTCAAGTGGGTTTATCTTTTATAAACTGTCTGAAAATAAAACAGGTGATAAATCTTCTCCCGAAGACCTATCACCTTCAAAAAACAGTAATTAACTCAAAATTTATAATCTATATCATTACTACCTTGTTAATATGGTTGCAAAGATACTAAATTGAAGTTTTTTTTTCCAAATCTTTTCATCGAATAAAATAAATTTATCGGCAAAAGTAGTATATTTAACGTATTTTTGCATTAATAACCCGGCAGTCTCTTCTCTGTAGCTTATTCTGCTATTGCTTTTTGATATTGTTCCATCAGCCATGCCTTCTGTTCAGAAATGGTCATGTTGCTGTTGTCGAGCGTGATTGCATCATCTGCTTTTCTGAGTGGGGAAGTCTCGCGGTGGCTATCGATATAGTCGCGCTCCTCTACATTCTTCAGAATCGCATCGAAGTCGGCTGGCATTCCTTTCTCCTTCAGTTCATCGAAACGGCGCTGTGCTCTCACCTGTGAACTGGCTGTTACGAAAATCTTCAGTTCGGCATTAGGGAACACGGTGGTACCTATATCGCGACCATCCATCACGATACCCTTGTCTTCGCCCATCTTCTGCTGCAGTTCTACCAGCGCCTCTCTGACGAAAGGAACGGCGGCAATCGGACTAACGTGGTTGGAAACCTCTAACGAACGGATATCCTTTTCTACCAGTTCGCCGTTCAGATAGCAGTCTGGGCGACCGGTTGTTGCATTAAACTTGAATGAGATGCTGATGTTCTTCATCTCCTTCTGCAGTTCTTCAGTCTTTACGGCTCCATCTGCTTCGAAGAGCTGATGACGCAGCGCATAGAGGGTTACCGAGCGGTACATGGCGCCCGTATCTACATAAACATAACCTATTTCCTTGGCAAGATCCTTTGCCATCGTACTCTTACCGCAAGAAGAGTATCCGTCTATTGCTATTGTTATTTTCTTCATAATTTCGAACTAACTTTAATGTATAATTTATAATCTGTAACTTACGTTCAGCATGAGACTGTTGCTACTGACGTGATATTTGCCGTAGGCAACGTTCAGATGGAAGCGCTCCAGGTTGATACCGCCACCCACAGAGAAACCGGCTCCATGACTGCTTTCCTCATCTTCTGAGGTGCTGATTTTCATCTCGTTGGCTCTCCGGAAGTTGTAGCCGGCACCTATCCACAGGCTCTCCGAAAGCAGAATGTCGGCACCTACTACGGCATGATCACGAAGACTGCTGTCCCAATGGTTCAGGTTGACCAGTGTGGCTGATACCCTGAACGGTGCGTTGGCGAAGCGTTTCGTCACACCCAACTGCAGGTCGATCGGCATCTTCTCATATTCATTGTCGTAAGCTTTCAGCTGTCCACCCAGATTCTTTGCCGCACATGAAACCGACCATTCCGTTTCCGGGTCGTAATAGTTGATGCCCAGGTCCACTCCCACAGCGATAGAATTGTAATCGCCAATATACGAAGTGATGAATTTGGCGGCAATACCACCCGCAAACTTTTCACCGAGCATATAAGAGAAGTAACCCGCAACGGCAATGTCCTTTGCCGAGAACTCACCCATCTGGATGTTGTTCTCATCCGTCTCTTTCATCTTGCCGTAGTCAACAAGCTGAGCCGAAACAGCCCACGAAGCCTTGTCGTTGACAATACGGTTGAAACTAGCCGAGGCAGTGTTCACCCCCGACATATAGTTCATATAATTGAGATTGACCGTCTTGTCGTTTACTGATGACAGGAGAGCCGGATTATGGAATATGAGTGCCTCATCATCTTCTATCAAGGTGATGTTGTCGCCACCCAGAGCAGCTGCATGGGCACTCACCGGCAAGCGAAGGAAATTATACCCCGTTTGGCTCTCTTGAGCATCAATAATTGTCGCAAAAAGCGTCAATATTGCGGAAATTACATATTTTTTCATTTAAATTTTCTAATTCTTTGGCAAAGATACTGCTTTTTTCAATAATAAGAAGTAATTTTGCAATGTTTTCGTAGGAAATAACGATTTTAAACGGTTTTTATTGTGGAAATTAAGAAATCAAATAGCGCACAACTGGAAGATAAGCGGGTTACATTTTTTCTGCTGGGGTTGCTGCTGGCTTTTACTTTCATCTTCGTAGGACTCCAATATCAGAGAGGTCAGCAGGGAGATGATGACTTGTCGGAATCGATGGAAGATCTCTCACAGGATCTGGAAATGTCAGCTCGTCCCGACCAGAAAGATATGGTGAGTGCAGAGGCTGTTTCGGCTCCTGCTTCTAAGTCTATTACTCAGGAAGTGAAGGCTGCCGAGCAACAGACTCAGAAGGCACCGCAGAAAATCAGTTCTACAACCAGCGAACTGGTTATCGGCGACGGCTCGGGTGTAGTGGATGGATCTGAGGTGAAGGAAGCGGTTCCTGAAACTCCCATTGAGAATCCGGGAGCTGAGGCTCCTATCAAACTGACCGTCGTGCAGAAGATACCGCAGTTTCCTGGTGGCTGGTCTGCCTTCATGCAGTGGCTTACCAAGAACCTGAAGTACCCTGTAGCTGCCCAGAAGAGTAAGATTCAGGGAACCGTAGTGGTATCCTTTATCGTAAACAAGGATGGAAGTGTTGCCAATATCAAGGTAAGCACTTCGGTAGATCCATTGCTCGACAACGAGGCTTTGAGGGT
>ENA-OWXQ01000853-OWXQ01000853.1-human-gut-metagenome-genome-assembly--contig:-NODE-853-length-13287-cov-21.5329_pt1 | contig 13287 bp, 16 predicted proteins | sample MGYA00249246_ERZ652059 | MGnify/ENA primary metagenome ERZ652059 (study PRJEB26925, sample SAMN05827064) | human gut metagenome | biome: ENVO:2100002; feature: ENVO:00000062; material: ENVO:00002003...
CTTCGTCGGCAGCGTCAGATGTGTATAAGAGACAGTTTATATACAATGTACATTATCAATTTGTCACCAAATCTAACATTTTCATGCAGCGAAATATTCTCTTTTCCCCAAATAATGGCAAAATTAATTTGGGAAATATTATAGTTTGCCTTTATAATACGATTCAAAATAAAATTAGGAAGACTAATATGTTTTTTCATACAGTTCCTAAAATGCCGGTCTACTTCTACAAACTTATCATAAACAGAAAATGATTCATTTTCCACCACGCGATAATTAAATGTAGGAATGCAATTATAAACACTACCATAACGGAATGTATAATGAGCCTGCATAGCATAATCTGAAGACGGATAGAATTCAGAATCATATCCCCCAATCTCTAATAAACATTTTCTTGAAAACAAACATCCCACACCAAATCCAGCAGAACTAATAAACTGATTAAATAAAGTATAAGGATAATAATCACATGAAACTAGCATTCCCCATTTGCGTTTAGAAATATATTCGCCTGAGAAAAATATTGTCTCTTTATCATCCATTTTGTTGTATGCAGAAAATATAGCCTTATCACCTGTTTTTTTTTGAAGCTCCATCAATCTAGATAATGCACTCGGTAACAGCATATCATCATCATGGCAATAAGTCACAAAAGGTGCTCTTGCCAATTCAATACCTCTATTCCAATTGCCAAACATTCCTATATTCTTTTCATTCTTATAATACAGGACTTTAGGGTTTCTAAATTCTTCTACAATCACTTGATTACTAGTCGGTCCATCAGTCTGGTCATTATTATCAACCACTATAATTTCATAATCATCAGTATAGTCTTGATTTATTGCGGAACTCAATGATTTCCGAAAATAATCAGGATGGTTAAATACTGGCATAATAATGGATACTTTAGGTTTCTTGCAATAACTTGGATTGCCCCATAACAGGCTACTCTTGATTCCTTTATAAATGGAAAAATTATCTTTTATTTCTAATATATCTCTCATCGGTTTATTATTTTGAAAATCATTTCTTTCATAAACTTATCCTTCATTAGCAATAAAGTACCCACATAGACCAATGCACCTACTATAGCCCAAACTACAACACAAACAGGATAATCGCTGTAAGACGAACATACGTAAACTACCAAAGCCATCACCAAAGTTGAAACAACGGATTTAATAGGGATAAAATCATGAAGTTTTAATTTCATATATTTCATTGCAAAAATATAATGTGCCAAAGTAATGACAGTTTCAGCGCACACTACTGAGACAGCTACACCTACATAAGCATACCGGGGAATTAAAAAGAAATTCAACACTAAATTTACCAATGCTCCGATAATAACAGCATAATTACCATACTTTTCTTTTCTAATAGGATAAAGTATCTGCAAGCCTAAAAAAGACGACCATGGAATAACAATAAGTAAAAATGACAGTATTTGCAAAACTATGACAGAAGGCAGAAATTCTTCACCACTAAATACCAATATAATCGGTTTTGCCAAGATAACTAAACCTGCTATCATAGGTAATGACATATAGTTCAATAAATTAATAGTTTTTTTCTGCAAAAAAACAGCTTCCTCTTCCTTACCGTTACCTACTAAATAAGACATTCTCGGAATAATTGTAGAAGTCACCGCTGTAATAATAGTCATTACCAGACTCACAACTTTATTGCCTGTTGTAAAAAATCCTACAGCTTCCATTGTTCCCAAAGCACCTACCATAATACTATTTAAATTAGTATAAAGACTGACAGCTATAGTACCTAGAAATAAAGTCGAAGCTCCCCTAGTATGTTTCCAACAATCAACTAAAGAAAAGCGAAGCTTTACATATTTATTAATCCGAATCAGATTTAATATATTATTACCACAAGTTCCTACAATTGAAAGTATAGCATAAGCCAGTAAATCAGACTTATCATGAACAAAAATAAAAAGCCCAACTATTGAAACAACTTTTATTATCAGACTTCGAACTGTAATATACCTAAAATCTTCTATACCTTGGTAAAACCAGTCAAAACTGATACAGCTCATCAAAACCGATAATCCTATAATAAAATAAAGCAATAAATATTCTCCACTAATCAATAATGCCACCACAGAATATGCTAGATAAACAATAAAGGTTGCTATTACATTAGCAGTAAATATTGAATTTACAATATTGCCCAATTCTTTAGGGTTATCCTTTACATTTGCTATTTCACGTACCCCATATATAGGAAATCCCAATGAGGCAAATAATGTAAAATAGGCTGCAATGGCTGTGACATAATTAAACAGTCCAATAGTGTCTGGGCCTAAAACACGAGATACATAAGGAAAAGTAACCAAAGGGAAAACTAAGTTACTTCCTACCCGTACAGAATTCCAAAATATATTTTGCTTTAATGAAGCCATAAAATTGATACAATAATTATTCCTACAACTCTAACCCGTTCATCAAAGTCTGTTCATTTCATTGATAGTGCTATTATCTGAAGCGTCAATAGTTTCGGCTTATAAAGGCGCAATAAATAGTTACAAATATTTCCATAAACATCATCCTTTTCCAAAATGATAGCATCTGTTTCTTTTGGGATAGAACGTACCTAGTCCAGCAATACTTACTCCTACGATATTAACTTGGATTATTGAATCATTTTAAATAAAGCCTGTTCTATTGGACAGGAAGAATATATTATAGAAAGTAACTTTCCAACAGAACAGCGCAAATCCATGACCTCATTTTCCCTATATGGTAGCACACCATAATTGATTGCAGAATTGGAATTCAATTCATTTCTATAAAACTCAATTATAGTTTTCAACGAAATACTATTTCCACTACTCACATTTACAATTTCACCCTCACACTTTTTATAATTCTTAAGTAGTCCATGAATATCCTCTGCAAAATCATCCACATAAATAAAGTCGCGTTTCTGTTCGCAAGGAGAGACATTCAGAGGCTCCCCTTTCCGAAGCTTGTCTATTACATAGGGAATAAACTTATTTTTATTTTGTCCCGGTCCGAACAGATTGCCCGGACGGACGACCATTGCCGGAAAGCCATAATTACGATGGAGCATCAAGGCTGTATTTGTTGTCAGTTGTTTTACCAAAGCATAAGGAGAATTGGGATATTCCCGGTTTTCTTCCTTGAATGGCGAACTTATTGAACCGTATTCTTCTGAACTGCCGAACTGGATAAAAAGTTTCAATGAAGAGGTATCTTTAAAACGTTCATATAAGTTCAGGAGAACTTTCAGATTGGATGATATCAATTTATCAAACAAGGACAAATCACGCTCGGCGGTCACTATAGAGGCCAGATTGATGATGTAATCGGGAGCAATGATTTCCGATGGTATGTTATCTGCTACCAAGTCAAGTTGATATACATTTACAGAAGGATAATCTGCAAAAAAATCATGATCAATATACTTGTCGAAAATAGATATCTGATAATAAGGCGACAGACATCGTACCAGATTTTTTCCTATGAATCCACTACCACCTATAAGAAATATTTTTTCCATTATCCGATGAATTTATTGATTTCTTCCAGACACAATCCATACACATCTTCTTCTTTATAACGTTTGTACCAGTCTACAACCAGCTGTATACACTCGTCAATATTCATCCTTGGTTCCCAACCCAATTGAAATTTTGCCTTACTGATATCCAGCATCAGCAACTTTGCCTCATGCAAAGCATCCGGAGCAGAAAGGTCTTTCAATTCACCGCTTCCGTAATTCTCTATCACCATAGAGGCTACATCCCACACATTGGTGATGCTTTCAGCCTTCGGGCCGAAATTCCATCCTTCGCAATATTTCACAGGTTCATTCCACATCTTTTGCGCAAGAAGCATATAGCCACTAAGCGGTTCAAGCACATGTTGCCAGGGGCGGATTGCTTTAGGACTACGGATTTCTATTGGTTTGCCTGCTTCCAATGCCTTGATGCAATCGGGGATAATTCTATCCAAAGCCCAGTCGCCACCGCCTATCACATTTCCGGCTCTTACACTGGCAATGCTCTTGCCGTGTTTTTCATACGCTCCGGGATGAAAGAAGCTCCGACGCCAGGAGGCTATGGCTATTTCAGCCGCACCTTTACTACTGGAATAAGGATCGTATCCGCCCATCGGTTCGTTCTCCCGATATCCCCAGATCTGTTCCCTGTTCTCGTAGCATTTATCGGTAGTTATCATCACGCCCACTTTTACACTGTCTGTAAAACGAATAGCTTCAAGAATATGGATAGTCCCCATCACGTTGGTCTGATAGGTCTCTACAGGAATGTCATAACTCAGACGTACCAAAGGCTGGGCTGCCAGATGGAACACAATCTCGGGCTGATACTGCCGGAAGATTTCTTTGATACGTTCACCGTCTCGGATGTTGGCACGGATATCTGTCTTTATTCTCTGCCCGATGCCGGAAAGCACAAAGTTGTCACGCTCCGTAAAAGGGTCTTGAGCCACACCGATAACTTCGGCACCCAGCTCGTGCAGCCAGATGGAAAGCCAGCTACCCTTGAAACCGGTATGACCGGTGACAAGCACACGCTTCCCGCGATAGAAATCATGGAAAATGTCTATCATGTTGATTTTTATAAATAGAAATAGTTAAATGATTATCTAATTTAGAACGTAAATCTTGGAAATAATCATGGAAAGTTGTCTGTATCTGATAAAAATCAGTTGTTCGTCTGGAAAGAATCATAGAAGCGAAATAAGAATCATCCTCCACATCTATCACTTCCGAGACAAACACCAGATCATCCAAGGAAGCATACTGTTTAAACCAGATTTTAAACTTCCGGTCACGAGCCGCCTGATGCTTGTCACTGGTATCACAAATATAAACTAATATATTGGAAGGGTTACGAAAAAATGAATGAACGATGGATGAAACTGTCCGCCCGATCTTCACATCCGTACCGATATGTATTCCATTTCTTTTTGCCTAAAAAATCGGCATAAGGCGCAAAGAAAAGCAAAGTTCTACATAAATAAATGCAGGTCAGCATCTTGTATGCAGGGCGGGTTGAAGCAGGCTTCGGCATAAAATGCCTGAAAACACCCCTTTCGGACAAAGTTCGGCTACTAAACAGCTACCGGTTCCGAAACGGGGTATATACGGCATAATGAGTTCTGTTTCATTGCTTTGCCTTGTTTTGCATAGCTCTTGGTAAGAAATAAGTAACTACCTTTAGAAACGAAAATTTTAGAGTTATGGAAACAAAGAGAAGTACGTTTGCGACCTCGTTCTACATCAAGAGATCCGCAGTGAGAAACCGGGACGGGAAAGCCCCCATCATGGTGAAAATCTCCGTTGACGGGGATGACAAGGCAGTGGGAACCAAGCTGTTCGTCACCCCCGACCTCTGGGAGAACGGCAAGGCGAAAGGCAAGTCCGCCGAGGCAAACGAGATAAACGGGCAATTAAAGGAAGTCTCCGCCCGGCTCACCAACCACTACCACCGCATCCTCCGGGAAGAGGATTTCGTTACCGCCGAGAAGCTGCGCAACGCCTTCCTCGGTGTCGGCGTGATGGAGAACTGCATCCTCAAAGACTTCGGGAACATGAATCGGGAGTTCGGGGCGATGGTGGAGAAAGGGCAGCGAGCCAAGTCCACCTACAACAAGTATCTGGCTGTTTACAACCATTTCAAGACCTTCCTTTGGGAGAAGAAGAAGCGCACCGACATGGCTTACAAGGAGCTGACCAAGGAGATCATCAGCGATTTCGACAAGTACCTGCGGGTGGAGAAAGGGCTGAGTGCCAACACCCTCTGGATATACACCATGCCCCTGCTCAGTCTGACCGACAAGGCGTGGCGGCGTGGAATCGTCCGCACCGACCCCTTCGGAGAGTACAGCCTTGAGATGCAGGAGACCGACCGGGGCTATCTCACGGAGGAGGAGCTGCGCACCTTGGCTAACGCCGTGTTCGTCAAGAAACAGACCAGCCTCGTGCGGGACATGTTCCTCTTCGGGTGTTTCACCGGGCTTAGCTACATTGACATAAAGACGCTCACCCATGACAAGATACAGCGCATGGACTTCGACGGCGAGGAATGGATCATCACCCGGCGCACCAAGACCCGTGTATCGAGCAACGTCCCCCTCATGGAGATTGCCAAGGAGCTGATAGAGAGGTACAGGGGGCTTGCCGGGGGCGACCTTGTCTTCCCCATGCCCAGTAACAGCGTGTGCAACACCCACCTCAAACAGATAGCCAAAGCCTGCGGCATCCACAAGGAAATCGGCTTCCACCTGAGCCGCCACACCTTCGCCACGACCGTCTATCTCTGCAACGGCGGCACTATCGAGGCGCTCTCCAAGATACTCGGGCACAAGCACATTTCCACGACCCAGATCTACGCCGAGGTGACCAACAGGATGGTAAGCTCCGATTTCCGGGCGATCTCCGGCAACCTCGCCGCCATGCAGCGGAGCGTGCTGGAGAAGAAGGACAGGAAACAGGACGGGAAGCGGGTGCGCCGCTCCCTCCGGGAAACGGCTTGACGCCTTTCCCCGGTGCAGAATGCGGCAAAGGCAGGAACTTCCGATGCGGTGTCCCTGCCTTTGCTGCATTTCCCGATGCACACCCCCGTGCGTTTATGTTGGACTTTTCCCCCGTTTGCGCTTTGGGCGCATGTCCACGTAGTTCTCCTCCAGCATACGCAGCAGGTCCGACTGGCGGTAGAGCGTCTTGCCCGGCAGCGATATGTACGGGATCAGCCGTTGCGTGCGGTAGTCCTGCAACGTTCTCGGCGTGATGTGCAGCAGCCTGCACACGTCCTCGCCCGTGAGATAGACCTCGCCGTTCATCGCCGGACGGAAGTGCGCCGTTACCGTGTCAAGGTACCTCATGCCTTCCTCCAGTGCCTCGAAGTACGCCCGTACCTCTTCCGTGTCCCTTGTGATCACTTCCATCTCACTCGTCCTCCGTCATTTCCCGGCTCATGGCTTCCACGAACGCCTCCACGTCCTCCGTCCGGTAGTAAATCTTGTGGTTGATCTGGCTGTACGGCAGCAGCCCCCGGTCACGGTAGGTCTGCAATGTCCGCTTGCTGATGCCTAATTTCTCGCACACGTCCGCCCCGTCCATCCAGTTCATCTTTTCGGGCGGGCGGTAGCGGGCGCAAAGCTCCCTCACGTGCTGAGAGAAGCAGTCGAACCGTTCCTTCATCTCCTCGAAGGTCTTTTTCTCGATGCTTACTATTTCCATTGTCCCGATATGTTTTTATTGTTATACTTCCCTGCAAATATACCGGTCTGTATATATCCGTGTATCAAAACCGTACCGCTTGTCCTCGTTTTGCTTCACGTTTGTAGCCTTGTCACGTTCCGGGCGGTGAAAAGCAGGGAGAAGCTCTACATATCCGCACGCCCTTCCGCATATTTTCCGCCCTTTCCGCTTGCCGTGTGCCGGACATTTCGCATATTTGTAACCGACCAAACATCATCACTATGGACGAGGCTGTCTTTATCGCTCAATACACCTTCCTTGCCACTCCTGCGGTCATCGAGGAGGAGAGCCGCATCTTGGGCAAGATCGCACGCCGCCTGCGCTGCGAGTACGTCATCCGTTTCGAGGACGACGGCAAGTTCTATTTCCTGCTGGAGACCCGTTCCGGCTACGAGGAGCATTTCGCCCGGTGCGGCTGGTACGTCGTCAGCCAGACCGACTTCAACAGCCGCCTGACCATCGGCATGGGCTTGTACGAGAGCGGGAACTTGGCGGGCTTCATGTACAGGCTCGATTCCGGCAGCGAGGACGAGGCACGTTTCTGGAACAACATCCTTGTATTCACTTTCTTCAACGGTTTCCGCAAGGCGTTCCTTCCGCTCGACAACCGCTTTCAGGGTTTCTTCCGCTTGGACGGCAGCTTGTGTCTATACCTTTATGACTATTGCCCCGTCCGGCGGAACGACAAGATCACTTTCGAGGGGAAGAAGGTATCGAACGCTGTCTGGCGTTTCAAGAGCGGCGAGCAGACCGACCTTTTCGTCAAGCTCTTCTCCATCGCCGCCAGCCGCATTCGGGCGATTCAGGAGAACAGGCACCGTGCCGTGCTGGTTCCCGTCCCGGCATCCACACGGGAGAAGCACCGCACCCGGTACGAGGCGTTCTGCCGCAAGCTCTCGGCGGAAATGGGGGTTGCCGACGGGTACGGGGCGATAACCGTCGCTTATGACCGGGCGCAATACAAGGGCACGCACGGGAACGGAGACCGCACCGCCAATCTGGAGTTCCACCCCGAACGGTTCAGGGGGAAGTGCGTCTTGCTCGTGGACGACGTGCTTACTACCGGGGCTACTTTCATAGCGCTGCGGCGCAAGCTGATCGGGTACGGGGCGAAGTTCGTCATCGGCTTGTTCCTTGCCAAGACCATCGCTTTCGAGGATGGGCTATAAATGTTAAATCCTGTCCGATTTACCGAAAAAAGTACAGTGTGCCGTTCGTAATATACCGCACTTTTTTTATATTTGCCTAAGAGACAACTGAATGTAGTGTGTATCTATTGAAAATGAAAGTGAAATAATCATCCATTCCAAAAAACAAAAAAAATATGAAGATGATAAGAATAGCTTTTGCAGTTTTATCGGCAGTGTTTTGTCTGGTAAGTTGTAATAATGAATCTCAGCGAATGCCCATTTATGTTGAGCCGTGGTATAATTCTGAACCTTTTACAATTCAAGTGGGGAAGTTTAGCGATGTGCTGAAAAGTGAAGATGTAAAAAAACTGCAAAGCACGGCTGATGTAATTCGAGCAGAAATAGATAATACTCCCATTGAAACGCTCTATGTATTGGCGATTAGATTTTATGACTTAGGGCAAAAAGATGATGCCGTTTATTGGTTTTATACGGCACAGTTCCGCCGAAACCTTTACGCCCGTATGATAGAAAATGTAGGGGGTGTAGGAGAACCTGCATTTGAATGTCGTCAGGCGCAATTGGCATTCAATAAACTGTCTGGGAAATGGATTAACGGTTATGCAGGTGGTGTACCGGATAAATGGCTTGAAATTCTTGCTCAAGTTATTGATGAAGGTCCCAAAAGCGGCTATGTCGGATTGGCTTATCCTGAACTTACCTTTAAACCGGAAACAGAACAAGCTGCGGTAGCCGAAGAAATAGCGAAAGAATTATCTGAACTGCGACAATATATTATAGATAATCGGGAAGAAATGGCACAAGCCCGTAAAGAAAATGGAATAGAAGGGAAATATTGATTGAATCTGAAAATAGGATATAGATAAACGACCATAAGATGAATATAAACTGGAGAATAATAATTCCTATCGTTCTTTTATTGATTTATGCTTTAGAATTGGCTAATAAATTAATGAAGATGAATATGGAAAAAGCAATTATGGTTGCAGTCAGCTTATTGCTTTATATATCAGCATGTTGTGCCAATGTGTTTGCCGGCGGTGAGAGAAATCCCGGATGGGCATATTTGCTCGGAGGATGGATTGAAATCTTTTTGGTAAAATGGTCTTCAAAGCTTTTTTATAGGCATGGCTGGCTAATATCACTTATGGATTTTCTATTAATATGTACTTGTCGGGGAAGAACACTTCATTATTATATGTACTTATTATAGTCAGCATATTATTGGCTATGCTTCCGTTGTTTTTTAATAATCCGGCATTCGTAGACCCGGAACGGGGCATTGAAAGCACTCTTGGAGTTTTTCATTTGTCAACAGGTTATTATCTTTGGATAGGTAGCTTTTTGACTTTGTTATTGGGTGAAATCGTATTGTTTGTATTAAAAAACAAAATAGGATGACTCACTATAATATACTTCGTATTTTTCCATAAATGCAATCCTTGTCAAAAAGCAGTTTGTTCGGATGGTTGTTTGGGCGTTCCCCTTCGGGTCGGGCTTTCCGTTGCAAGTCCTCGCTATGCTGTGGGCTTTTCCCTGCAATCCCTAACGTGGGTAAAATATCCCAAAAGTTTACTAAGTAACATCATTATAACTAAATACAATGCTATTATACCGTTTACCTCACTAAAAAACACGAAGTCATCTGCCGTAGGAACACTTTCATATCTATCTTCAGTTAGATACTTTCCTTCATATCCTGAATAGAAGAAACAATACTCGTATGCTTTATATATTCCATTGAATAGCAATAGTATGATAGCGGACAACCTGAATCTTATGTGATGGAATAACAAGTGAAAAATAAGATCAAAGAATACGAACAATACACAGATTCCTGCAAAGCCGATAAACGCCATTAATCCGTCCACAGCATCTCCCAGACCATCATTAATCACATTTATGCTCATAATATATTGGTTCGGTCCTATCAGGACAAGAGCAAACATAAGCAAGTATATTACCCATGCAATCAGTTGTCCGACTTTCATTTCAGCTATCTTCATACTTTACAATTATTAAGGCACATAAAATATAGAATTTTCATTTTTATTTCAATCCAATCTCAATGTATGGTATTCAGCCATTGACGACTCATAACCGACTTTCAGCACTGGAGTGGCTCTTCTCTTTTATTGTCAGTCCTTTATGCCGCTTCAATTTTATAGCCATATTTTTACTTTCTTGCCTTATTGGTGATTTATTGTTGTAATACCATAAGATTGCCATGTATGTCAGATAAATCAGGACGGATATTCCCATATAAGCGAACGACCGATAAGGAAAGACCCCTATATAAGCACTCCATAGCAAAATGGGGATGATCATTGGAAGTGCCATTAAATATTTCCGTTTGGTAAACCGCACAGCCAGCATACCCATCAATAAAGTCAGGAACATGAGTATGACACCTATCCGAAAAAGGATTCCCATTGAAATATCCATGTGTGCGATAGGTTTGTATATATTGACCATATCTATGCAAAGACAATACGCAATGCAAAGAATTATGTTCATTATGAAAGAAATAAATATTTTCATTTTCCTATTTAAATTATTTAGGTACAAATAGATTGTATCATCAATCACATTCAGGTTATCGTGAATGATCTAACTCGATGTACCAGTCTCCCTTGACGGGCTTGTACAGCGTGGTGTCGTTGTACGTCCTGCGGTAAATCTCGTTCAGGTCGCCGTGTTCGGTGATACGGATGTTCCGGCGGCTTCTCAATCCGGGATCATAAACGAAACTCTTGGATGTTCCCGCATCCACGATGCCGTGGGAATAGTACGGCATAACGAGGCTCACATATACCGAATCCGCCGTTTCCCATTCCCTGCGGTCAACAAGGACAAGACCGCATCCAATCTCTGACAACAAGGAATCGAGCTGTATTCGGTCTGGCTTCAGCAGCCCATATACCGGGAGGTCTTCTTCGTCATTCGTTTCATGGGATGTATCGCTTTGCTCTGTTGAATCAAGTATAATGACCTCTTCCGGAGAAAGCGGCGGGTAGTGGAAACTGCCTTCTGAACTCTCTGCCATGATTTCATACACCTTGCGGAACGCCGCCTCGTGCGTGGCAAAGTGGCGTATCATTTCCTCGTCGCTCGGCGGCATGGGCGATTCGCAACTCATGACGGATACAGCCGCTAAAAACAGTGTTATGATAGATTTCTTCATTCTATTTATTGGGTATGTTGCTGATTATTCAAAATTCCATATCTTCCGTCCATTCCAAAGAATCGACTGGACAAAGCCCGGTGTTTCTCACCTCGTACCACCCGGTCAGCAGTACCCTTATGCTGTCCGGCGTATATCCCTTGACCCATGTACATTCGACAAATTTCCGGCTGCCGTCTTGGATTTCATCAAAGGTGGCATGGTTCAATAGCCCTACACGGAACTCTCCTCCCATATCTTCCTCCCTTACCTGCATGACATAGACCGGTTGCCCGTATCGGGATGTGCGACTGTCCTGATCGATCAGATATTGCAAGGCTTCGCTGGGTACTTCCTGACGGGCTCCTACCGTGATATGCAGTGCAAGGTAATCCCTCCACCTTTGCGGAAGTTCCGTCCGTGTGTTCTCCACCGGCTCCGCATTGCGCCCGTCTATCCGCATCAGTGTGCTTGGCAACAGGTACATTTCGGCAATAATCAGAAAGCCGAGGGAGAACAGGAAGAAGTAACATCTGAAGGGGCTGAATCTGCGTCCTTCATAGTGCTGCATGACCGCTTCCCTTCGTGAAAACGGGTATATCCGACCATTCGATAGATAATGGAGGATTGCGACGCTTCCGGCTATCATGGCGACTGTAAACCATTCAAATACTGTGGAGCCGAAAAGGAAATGAGCGGTTGTAAGGAATATCGGCTCATAGATAAATATAATGCTGCAAAGCATCAGCATGGACTCCCCGTCGGGGCGTCTTGGCTCGCCCTTGTAATGCCTCTGTGCCATTTCTCCCAACCAGAACAAGTAGTCGAAGAAATAATAGCGCCGTTGTCGTTCTTGTTCCTTATAGTCCCGTTTCTTCATTCTAAATATAATATTTGGTGGCTAACCGACCTTTAGGGGAGGTTGAGCCATTTATTATAAACTTATTCTAATTTTATATCACTTATCAGCCTGAAAAGTCTTTCATCAAATACCAATTTTTGGTTAAAGAACAATTCTTTTTTGAATGTCATTCTTTTGTCAAATACCAAGCACCTTTTTTCGTTTTCCTTTGAGTTGTGATATTTCGTCCAGTCAATAATACCAGTATCTGACAACGGTAAATTGCCACATTTGATTTTACGATTGCCGGTAATCAAAAATATCGGGGCTGTTCCGTACTTTTCTATTTCGGGGGACATATTTATTTGTAAAAACTCACTTATAACATACAGGCTCCCTTTCTCATATTTAATTTGCAAGATTGACTCCGTTTTTCTTGAAGATGCCCAATTTTCGTAATGTATGTAAGCCAAATCAGAATTCAAACTATCACAACTCATAAAATATGATACGGAAGGGTATAATATGTTTTTGAAAAGATAGGTGCTATCTCCATCACAAACAATAATGTCCGTGTCCGTATATGAATATTTTTGACTATATACGGTATGAAACACAAATAACAGTATAAGTGATATAATTATAGTTCTCATATTGTTTATAATATGTAGTTATATACGTTTTCCACTGTATATTTTCGCTCATTTACAAATATATATCATAAGGACAAAACTTCGGAGCGTCCGGTCGTCTTTTTTTCAAGGTATGCTCAAAAGCAGTTTTTGCGGGTGATTGTTTGGGCGTTCCCTTCGGGTCGGGCTTTCCGCTGCAAGTCCTCGCTATGCTGTGGGCTTTCCCCT
>ENA-OWXQ01000883-OWXQ01000883.1-human-gut-metagenome-genome-assembly--contig:-NODE-883-length-12929-cov-22.981_pt1 | contig 12929 bp, 12 predicted proteins | sample MGYA00249246_ERZ652059 | MGnify/ENA primary metagenome ERZ652059 (study PRJEB26925, sample SAMN05827064) | human gut metagenome | biome: ENVO:2100002; feature: ENVO:00000062; material: ENVO:00002003...
GCCGTCGTACCCTGAATCATCGCATTACCACTGATAGAAAAATTGGGGCTTGACAACCCCGAAGTACCCGGGGTTAAATACCCCTGTTAGCGAGCCAACAAGCTCAACCGTAAACCCGCGCTAGACACAAAAATCTACACACACCCGTACCGACAGAAAAGGTAATCGGATAGGAGGCGGGGCTAGGCCCCGCCGTCCTTCCACACCACCGCCCGTACCGATCTGGTAGGCACTGCTCACGCAGTGTTTTACGGCGGTTTTCATAGTTTTACCTTCCCATACCGTTAACTCGGTGCATACCGAGCCAACACCACCCATTCTTCTTCAGAATACCATTGGTCAGCTTGGTCGAGAGAATTTGGCTGTGTGCAACCCGCCAGGCACCTTTTCGGGTATTGGCCCATTTATGAGCCGTCTCTTCATCGCACCCAAGCTGGAGTAACGCCCTCCTTCTCGTCCTTACCTTCTTCCACGTCGTCCACAAAAGTTGCCGTATCCGTCGACGAATCCACATATCCGTGTCCTGTTGCCACGCCGTGTAGTGCGCATACTTGAAGTAAGCGCACCATCCCCGGATCTTATGCCTCAGTTTCTCCTTAACCTCGTCAAGACCCATCTTCCGATTCCTCGAAAGGATCATTCTCAGCGAGTCTTTAAGGCGATCCTTGGCCTTTTGATGCACGGTTGGGTAGAAACCGTCCTTGGTCTTATAAAAACCATGACCGAGGAATTTCACTCCCCTCGTCAGATGGCACACAGACGTTTTGTCCCTGTTCACCTTGAGTTTCATACGCCCCTCGACGAATCGAGTGACGCTGTCCAAAGTTCTCAGGGCCGCACGTTTGGAGCGGCAGAGGATAATCAAATCGTCGGCATATCTCGCAAAGCGGTGCCCCCTGGCCTCCAGCTCCTTGTCCAATTCGTCCAAGTAGATGTTGGCCAACAGCGGTGACAGCGGTCCGCCCTGCATAAGACCTACCTCGGTCTTGACTACCTTCCCGTCGATCAGTACTCCCGATTTCAGCATACGTGTGATCAGGGACAAGACTCTTCCGTCTTTGATCCTCGCCGAAAGTTTTCGGATCAACCGTCTGTGGTTGACCGTATCGAAGAACTTTTCGAGGTCCATATCCACTGCCCACTCGTACTCCTGATCTGCCGTAGCCACTACCTTCAAAATTGCATCCTGAGCTCCCAGCATCGGTCTAAAACCGTAGCTGGTCACTGAGAAGGTATTGTCGTAAGCGTACGAGAGTATCTGTGCAACTGCTTGTTGAACAAGACGGTCAATGACCGTCGGAATTCCAAGATCTCTGTATTTACCTCTTTCAGGTTTCGGTATAGATACCCGTTTCACGGGAGAAGGGCGGTATTTACCCGTCAGAATCGCACTCCTAAGCTCGCCCGGATGCGCAAAGATATACGCTCGAATTTCTTCAGTCGTCATCCCGTCGACACCGGGAGCACCTCTGTTGCTCTCGACGCGTTTGAGCGCCGTGGGCAGGTTTTCAGTGCTCAGTATCGCTTCAAGTGTGATCCCCGTGAAAGCAGGCGGGGTATGTGCGGTGTTTTCCATGTTCATCACGGTCGTTGCGCCCTCCTGAGTTCCTCTTCCCATTCCGTGGGTACCAAAACTCAGACAGGTTTCTTATGTTTTCTGCGCCATGCGACTTTGTGTCTACGGCACCGTACTCCTATAAATTTGGTCCTTCGTCAGGTACTGCCCTGCTTACTATGACCGTTGCTGACTACTCACGGCAAGCTTTACTCCGACAATGCTGTTGCATTGAAGTCCGTGAGTCCTCCTCGGGTAAGAACGCGTTCTTTCCCACCATGTACCTGCTGCATCTACACCTCGGATTCCGTGTAGCTTCGGGCTTCATCTTGGTTTGCAGACTTACCCATCTTCGAATGCCTTATGCAGTTTCTGTACGTCAGGTCAGTGGTTTGCCTCCAGCTTCCTTCAGATCCCGCCTCGCGGCGGACACCCTTGCTCTTGGCTATGTGCTTGGTGCTACCCCCTGCACTCGGGACTTTCACCCGTTAGAACGCGCTCATGCCGAGCGCACTAAGAAACTGCGCGGGGAATTGCTCCCCCGCGCAGCCACCATGTCAGGCCGGTTGTTTGGTTTCAAGCCGGTCTTTGTTTTTATTGTATTTTCGTATTTCTGACGTACGAAAAGCCAGCGCTTGTGCCTTGAGACGAAGTCCTTACGCATAAACGCCTACACCTCATTATCCGACATTTATGGAAATTTTTCGATCTTTCGGGCTATGGTTCGCCCCAAGGATCCCCCCAAGTGTCGCCGTTGAGACAACGCTAAGCACAAAATCCGCTGTATGACCAACACTGACGCAACCAACCATCAGCTCAAACGCACCCTGAAGCCCCGGCATCTGACGATGCTCGCGCTCGGGGGCTCGATCGGTACCGGGCTTTTTGTGGCCTCCGGCGCCGCGATCAGTCAGGCGGGACCGGGCGGGGCGCGCGGCCTACCCCGTGATCGGCGTGATGGTGTACTTTCTGATGACGGCGTTGGGCGAACTTGCCGCCTTTTCTCCTGTAAGCGGCACCTTTGCCGCCTACGGCGAACGGTTTGTGGATCCGGGCTTCGGGTACGCCCTGGCCGTCAATTACGTCTACAACTGGGCCGTGACGATTGCCGTTGACCTCGTTGCCGCGCAGATTGTGATCAGCTACTGGTTTCCGGACATCCCGGGCTGGTACTGGAGCGCGCTTTTTCTCGCCCTTCTTTTTTTCATCAACTCCGCAAAAGAGACGCCGAGTTTCATCAGTTAGATCCTGAAAAAAGTTATGCCAGCAACATCGCGGACATGATGTGGGTTTCTAGACAAATCTCTGCTAAAGATGTTGATCCAAAAGACTTTGGAGAAAAAGAAGATGGCAGTTGGGGAAAATGGGCTCTTGGGGGAGTTGCATTGGCGTTTTCTCCGTCTCCACCCCAAACGTTTGACGGGCAGCCGGCCCTCAGAGTCTCCGACCACAAGACAAAGGCGGAGCAAGAGAGAGATTACCTCTCCCTCTTGCCCCGCCTCTCACCCCATCCCCCTCGTCTTCTTGCTGGAAGCTCAAGAGGATGAAGCGACGCGTTTAGAAGACGTACCGCAACCCCATCTTGCCGCCGACAGAGGACGCACCGTCCTTGCCGCCACCCAACATGAAATTGGCGTTGAGCATCAAATTGCCCTTTTTGGCACGAATGCCGAAGTCTCCCTGCACGGGACTCGTATCGATCACGGATTGGTTCAGACCAAGCACCGAGATTTCCTTGTCGCCGAAGGTCGGGACATAAGCAATCCTGAAGCTGGGAGAGACAAACCAACCGGCGGCGTTCTGTTCAAAGCCGTTAACGCGCAACGCAATCGGCACCTGAACCAACGTCTGCTCTTGCTTCTTGATGTTGACGGAACCAACCTGCATCGAGTCGGTGTTCAGCCGAGACACACGCACCCCGACGCTCGGTACGAACTGGAAGTTGCCTGCCGTGAAGCGATGTTGGCCGTGAATCCCCAACGAATAGATGTCCGCATCCAATTTCTGATTCAAAGCCGTTTGAGAAGACGTAATGTCGTTCTCGTTCTTGATGTAGGCTGCTTCCGCCACAATCTTCGAATCTCCGAACTTCATTGCGCCGTAGGCGGTAAAGCCATAGCTGTCAATGCTGTTCTTGATGGAGGAAACCGGACTACGCAGCGTTCCCTTGCCGTACTGAACCGCCGCGCCGACCATCATGTCTTCCGTCACCGTGAAATCGGCCCCAAACGCACCGTATCCCATATCCGTCTTGAAGGAAGCCTTGTTGTCGAGCTTGTCGGCTTCGTAGCGTTCGCCCGTCACATCAACCCAAAGGTTGGCACCGGCGGCATACTCCTGATCCAACGACGTCCGATCGGCAATCGTCTGCGCCAAAATCGAATCCGCGCGACGCGTCATTGCTTGAACGCCGGTGGAGGCAAGCGCCGCCAGACCGCCGGTTGCCGAGACTTCCGTGGTGATCACGCCGTCCGTTACCGTCGCTTCAATAAAGGGCGTGTCGGTGGTCACCGCCTCGGTCGTCAGGCCCGTCACCGTATCCGCCAGTCTCAATGTTCCTACCGACGCATTGACAATACCCAACTTGCCATCATCGCTGAACGTGACCGAAGTATCGTTGGTCGCATTGGTAAAGACCTGACTCCCTACCGCTGCCTGATCCACAATGAGCGCCCCCTTGGCACCCACCTTCACCTGGCCGTCTCCGGCGGTGTCCGCTGCAGTCAGAGCATCGGCAACATGAAGGCTGCCGCTCGTAATGTCGAGGGATTGGGCCGTATAAAGAAGCGAAGTACGATCGGCAAAGCCGAGTTTACCCGCCGCGCTCGAAACATCCGCTTCCGAGGCACCAATCGCAATCAGTGCGCCGCTTCCGCCGATCACGTCGACTGCGAGCGCTCCGTCTTCAACTTCCCCGACCGTCAAGGTGGAATGACCATACAGAGGATCCACGAAGATCGTCCCCTCCGTCATGGCCAAGGTACCCACGTTGAATTTGGCTCCGCTGCCGTTTTCTTCGCCGAGGTTGATGCTGCCGGTCCCCGTGAGCTTGTCAACCATCACCTGCGCGTTGTTGACGACGGAGAGCTTGCCTTCATTCGTCAAAAGACCGATGTTGGAAACACCGTTTTCCCCCTGCAACGTCAGATCCCCTGACGCACCGATCGAAACCGCTTGATTGCTCGCAATGGAACTCACGGCGATCTTGGTATCGATGCTCGTTTGGTTATTGAGCTGCAAGGTGGCGTTGGCGAAATTCAGGCCCACTTGATCCTTATAGACATCGGTCAACTTCGTCAGCGTCTCGCCGGTGAAGATAAAGGAGTCGTTGACGACCAACGTGCCTTCACTATCGGCAAAATGCAGACGTCCCGCCAGATCGTTTTTCACGACAAGCGTCCTGCTACCGTCGATGCTCGCCCCCGTGAAGGCCGTCGTCAACGAAGTCAGCAATTCACCATCCGCTTTAATCGTGATGTCGCCCGTGAGAACGGTGTTGTCGCCAAGCCACAACTGATTGCCCTTTCCGGAAACCATGAAGTCGGACGTAACGTCCGTATCGTTCCAGAATCCGACATTGAATTCATTGACGGCATTGTCCACCTTGATGATGCCGCCGTCTTTGAGTTCAAGATGGTTGACGAAGCTGTCGCCCAAGACGTTCCACGTACCACCGTTCTGGAGCGAAACGCTGAACCCGATTACGTTGCCGTTGTGGGTATTGCCGTTGTTGATCTTGCTCGTCTTGACGTCTTGAACCTCTCCATCAACTTCCTTTTTGTAGCTCTGATAGGACTGACCGTTCCATACGGAATCCTCACCAGCAAAGACGATGTTCACATTGGAGTTGATCAGATTGCCGCTACTTGCCGAGCTACTCGGATTGTTGGGGCTTTCAAAAACGATGTCGCCAGTGATTTTTGTCGCGTATTTCCCTTCCTCATTGATTTTGATGACGGAGTTTCCGCGCGTATCAATGGCTTTTCCATCAGCGGTAAGGTTGAGGTTGCCATTTGCAACCAACGTGGAATTTGAGAATGCCGTAATGCCGGTGGCCTTGGAAGCAATCTCAATGTGGTCCGCATTCAGCGTCAACGTTGCCGTACCCTCTGGAGCCACTGTCTCCTGCGTATTGCCCTGAAGCCAGATCGCGGCACGATGCGCCGCTGAAGATTCTTCCGTCAGACTAATCGTATGGGCCTTAATGTCGGCAACGGACATTCTATCCAGTCGAATTGCCGCAGAAGATACGTCGGGCGGGTTTGTCCCCTGAGTCACCAAAGCGACCTTGTCTACATTCAGATTCAGCGTTCCTCGATCCATGACGGTGACGACATCACCTGACATGGTGGTTGTGTAATCAACACCTTGTCCCGTGACTGTCGCGCTTCCGCCGCTGATTGACATACGACCAGCAATGGTGCCTTCTGAGGCCGTTACATCGATCGTCCCGTTTCCCGTAACCAAAGCCATATCACCCGAAATTTTGATTTTCTCTCCTTTTATGGAGACGTTCCCCTTGGAACTTTCGGATTGGATGGCTGTGGTCATCGCTTCAGTTCCAAGATCAATGCTGACGGTATTTCCTGAAATCTCAACCGTGCCCGACCTCGCGCGAATCCCCTTCACGGATTTAGCGCGATTTATCATATCTTTGTGAGCTTGGGTCGTTTGGACACCGATGACGACATCTTCCCCTGAGAGAGAAACGGTGCTATTGGCATATGAATATACGGCTACGGCTTCTTCATCGACTTCCAGATCCTTCACCATGACCGACAAGGTTTTATCCGACTTTGCCGTGACTGAAGAATCTTTACCGTAGATGCCATAAAGTGTTGCTTTCTTACTGGATTTTGGGTCGATATTCTTAGCGGAGATTGACAGATCACCCACTGTTGTGATACCCACGGATGACTGGGACTCTGCCTTAAGACCTACAATATTCTTTCCTGCGACACCTTCTGCAATCAAACTGATCTCGTTTCCTGTTGCCGTTAAGGTGGTGCTGTCCTTCACATAAATCGCGGAACGATTAAAGGGGTTTGCATCCCCCCCCCCCCATATTTTCCCGGCTAACAATCTCCAGTGAATCCGCATTGGCCTTCAAATCAATCCGGTTTCCTTTGTTGCTACCCACTGCGGACTGATTCGTACCGATTTTTTCTGTCTTGGAAATCGTCCCAACATTTACATCGTAATAAACATCACTAGCGCTACTTGAAACCAGTGCGGTATCCTCTTCGATAACGGTACGCACCACGTCTTCAGCGAAAGCAGGCGCCGCCATAAAAGTTGCCATCACAGCGGCCGTCAGCCATGTCGTCCCGGGCTTCTTCTGCACCGACGACGTGCTTTCGTTTACCACCATCAGCATCCCACGCGCTTTATTGAATACCACCTTGAATGTCTTATTCATAACATCTCCAAATAAAAGGTAGATCACGCTTTATTTACCCAAAAACACAAAACCTCTCCCGCATTTTCGGTCAGAAAAAATCGGTGCCACCCGATCCCTCTCTGCGAGAAATTCTAACCAAAAGTCAGCTGATGACTGTAAGCACCCTATGACCGTAGCCCCCTAAAAATCACCACGCAGAATTCGTGAATCCTCACCTACGTAGATGATCCATGAAACTCTGCATTGATTGGGAGGCCATCCATCAAGATTGGCAGGCTTCCGGCCTTTCTAAGAACCGCTACTTCCTCAACGGTCGCATCGAGAAATTTATTCGCGAAGGCGTCGCTCCCTGCTACTCTACGTTCCTTCATCACCTGCGGGTACTTGAGAAGGGACAGGCGATCTCTCAGGAATCGTCGGCCTGTGAGTCGACGCCTGCCCGAAACAACCGTACCCCAGACGCGCATCCAAGAATCCCCCTTGGCCCAGGAATACGAGAAATACGAAATGCTGTAAGAGTTTGAGTAGACTTCGCGAATCCGCTTAGCCCCTGAGGAAGGCTTAGCGAGAGATTCGGTGTTGCGCAGTGTTCCGCCGGATCGCGCACCTGCCGTTGCAGGATGCGCTGAGAACCAAAAACTGCCAAAAATTAACGCCCGCGTGATTCGTACTCAAGCGGGCGTTGGGAGGATTGCGATGCGACCTGGAAACCGTCATCGCGTACCTGCCATTCTACTCGGTTTCAAGTGGAAAATCAGGATTATTCTCGGTCTTCCATGGATCGTCCGTATTGAGATCCGACTGCGTACGAAGGGCGGCAACTCTTAATCGCCGATAGTAAGGCGCCCCGGGGATGCAAGATAGCCGGGGGAGTTGACGATCAGTTGTACTTTTGTTTCACTTGCCGCCGTCGGTCTTCGGATCGGCGGCATTTTTTTTCATCCGAAACTTTTGCCTATACCAACCTGAGCATTTTGTTGTCATGATCCGACCGTTGGATGTGGTGATTGGTTTAGATGTCCCCCCCCCCCCACACACACAAAAAAAAGCACTTTGGCACCCCTCAGTTTTCCTTTTTCTTCAGTCAGATACTGTCGTTGTCAGGGATCCTGCGGGGATTTTAACTGCTTATGCCTGCCAAGCCAATGTTTTCAAGGCATATATGCGCATACACCATCATCATCTTTATCGTCGTGGGGTTACTCATGATCTGGGGGATCTTCGCGGGCGACGCTCCGCGGGATGGGCGAACTGGACCGTAGGCGACGCCCCATTTACGGGCGGCTGGCACACGCTTTTTATGACCTCGATGGTGGTGGGGTTCTCGTTTCAGGGGACCGAACTCATGGGAATTGCCGCCGGTGAAAGCGAAAACCCGGGCAAGAACATTCCCAAGGCCGCGCAACAGATCTTCTGGCGCATTCTCCTTTTTTATATCCTCTCCATTCTAGTGATCAGCCTCATCATCCCGTATACGGACCCGCGGCTGCTTAAAAACGAGCTTACCGACATCAGCGTGAGTCCCTTTACGCTTGTGTTTGAGCGCGCGGGTCTCTTGTCCGCTGCCGCCGTCATGAACGCCGTCGTGCTCACAACCGTTTTGTCCGCGGGCAATTCCGGGTTGTATGCCGCAACGCGCATGCTCTATGTTCTCGCAACGGAGGGCAAGGCCCCCCGCTTTTTCGCGCGTCTTTCGGCATCGGGCGTTCCGCGGCGCGCCCTGATTGCCGTCACGGCGATTGCGGCGCTCTGCTTTTTAACAAGCATCTACGGCAAAGACACGGTCTATCTGTGGCTTATCAACACCTCCGGCATGGGCGGATTCTTGTGTTGGCTCGGGATTGCCGTCTGTCACTGGCGTTTCCGCCGGGGGCTCGCCTACCACGGGTTTGACACGTCGATTCTTCCCTACTGCGCAAAATTCTTTCCCCTGGGGACGGCCCTGGCGTTTGTAATCTGCCTGACCGTCACGCTCGGGCAAAACTATGAGGCGTTTTTAAAGGACCCTGTTGACTGGCAGGGGATTCTTGCGACCTACATCGGAATCTTTATCTTTGCGGGTGTCTGGATCGGCTACCGGTTGGTGCTCGGCGGCCGCTTTGTGCCCTACGCTGAAATGCGCTTTCCTGAAGCCGAAAAGTTCGAAAAAGAAGCGGGCAAACGCTGAAGACTTGACGCATTACCTTGGAAGCGGTTCCCGAGCCGGTAATACCTTGATCCGGCCGTGGGCGCCATGCCCCCTTCCCTGTCAGTATGTCAGCACCATAAAAATACATGACGGGGAGTTTTACTTCATGATGATACTCACTATTGCCCGCCGTAAACTGCTTACCACGGCCTTTGCAGCGGCCGCTGCATTGACGTTCGGGACGACAGAGGCTGCCGCGGCCGAGGCACCCGCCCGGATTGCGGCGCTGCCCGCGATTGACGCGGCGCTGTTGTATGCGGCCGAAGCTGACGGCCTCTATGCCAAAGAAGGACTCAACGTTGAGATCGTGCCCTTTAAGAGTGCTCTCGAACTCACCGCCGCCATGCGCGCCGAAAAAATTGCGGGGCACTACACGAACCTGATGACCACGATCACCCAGCGTGTGAACGGCATCGACGCCAAGGTAATCGCCACCACCTGGCACACCTGCGCAAACAACCGGGCCTTCGGCCTTGCGGTGTCTCCGAAGGCCGCGGACCGCATCACAAGTCTTGAGGTTCTGAAGGCCCAAAAAGGCGTGACGACCGCGAAAAGCTCCGGCACGATCACCGACCGGATGCTCGACGTCATGATCGCTGACGCCAAGGTGGGCCCGGAGGTCTTTAAGGACGTCGAAGTCACGCAGATTCCGATCCGGCTTCAGATGCTTAACGTCGGACGCCTTGAGACGGCGCTTTTTTACGAGCCGCTTTTAACGCTCATCGAACAAAAAGGCGGCCGCGTGGTCTGGGATGACCGAAAACTTGTGAAACCCCTTTCGATGATTTCGGTGCGCGCACCCTATCAGACGCCTCATTTTGTCGGGGCTTTCCGCCGGGCGTTGTCTGAAGCCGCCAAGCGCCTTGACGCTGATCCCGAAAAGTACCGCTCGCTTCTCGTGAAAAAGGGGCTCATTCCGAAGGGGCTCGAAAAAACCTACCGGTTTCCGAAGTTCGGGGGCTTTGAGACGGCGGACGGTCTGCCGCCGCTGCCCTCAGACGGTGATGTAAAAGAAGCGGCCGCCTGGCTTCTTAAAAAGGGGCTCATTAAATCGGCGCCCGATGTAAAGGCCGTCGTTTGCAGGTAAAGTGCGGGTTATGACACAGGAAAAACAGAGAACGGCCGCGGGCCTGGCGGTGAAAAACCTCACGGTTGCCTACGGCAGCCGCACGGTATTGAATAACGTCGCCTTTACGCTTCCGGCGGGAGCGTCTTTAGCTATTGTCGGAGAGTCGGGCTGCGGGAAAACGACGCTGCTCACAACAGTCGCCGGGCTTTTAAAGCCCGCGGCGGGGACGCTCACCTGGACGGATGCGGCCGGGGCCCCGGTTTCCCAGGTGCGCTCAAGCTTTGTCTGGCAAAACCTCGGACTCTTCCCGTGGAAGACGGTGGAAGGAAACCTGCGTCTTCCCTTTGAGCTTAAAAACTCCCCGGTCTCAGCAACAGAAGGCGCTTTGCGGGCCTCGGCGATGATTGAGGAATTGGGTCTCACGGGCCTTGAAAAGCGCTGGCCCTCAGAACTCTCGGGCGGCCAGCGGCAGCGTCTGGCGCTCGGGCGCGCCCTCATTGCCGAACCTGATGTGCTTTTCATGGATGAGCCCTTCTCGGCGCTTGACGCTTTAAGGCGCGAACGGCTGCAGGACTTTTTGGCCGGCATGCGCGTTACGCGGCCCGTCACGATGATCTTTGTGACGCACGATATCGCCGAAGCCGTGTTTCTGGCTTCCCACGTTCTGCTTCTTGCGGCCAACCCTCCGCGGGTGCTTGAACTCTGTGAAAATCCCGCCTTTAACCGGCAAACACAGTGCGCCGACCGCGAAAGCAACACCTTTTTTGATGCGGTGCGGCATGTCCACGCTACGTTAAGAAACGCAGGAGGCAACTCAAAATGAAGTCACTCATTCTGCGTTATGTGACGGGCAGCGTCGTTTTGCTTGCTCTTTGGGAAGCCGGAAGCCGGGCGCTGGGCCCGGAAATTCTTCCCGATCCCCTGGCCTCGCTCGCGCTTTTTGCGGTGTCTCTAGGCGATCCCGGTTTTCTAGGGCACATCGGCGTGAGCCTTGTGCGGTTGATCGGCGCCCTCGCGGTTGCCGTCGTCACGGGCTTTAGTCTGGGGCTTTGGTTCGGGCACAGCAAAAAGGCTGACTGGCTGGGAGCCCCCTTAACCTTTATTACGCTGCCTCTGCCCAAAATCGTTCTGTTGCCCGTCTTTTTTACGGTGCTGGGGTTAGGAGACGCCTCGCGCGTTCTTTTGATTGCTCTGGCCACGGGCTATCAAATTCTCGTGATTGTGAGAGAAAGCGCTCTGGCGCTTGACCCCTCGTACGAAATGTCGTTAAGAAGCATGGGCGCGACGGCAGGCGAGCGTTTCCGGCACGCCTACCTCCCGGCGGCGCTCCCCGCCCTCATCACCTCGCTTAAAGTGAGTCTCGGAACAGCGCTTGCGGTGCTTTTTCTGGCGGAGAGTTTTGCGACCGACTCGGGCCTGGGCTGGCTCATCATGGACGCCTGGGGCTTAGCCGACATGGGGCGGATGTTTACCGGAATTCTCGGTATGTGCGTGCTGGGGCTTCTTTTCTACGGCGCAATCGGAATTGCGCAAAAGCTCCTTTGCCCCTGGATGCGGTAACAGCCGAGCGAAATAGAAAAACGCCTGAGCGTTCCGCAGCGGGATTCTCAGGCGTGTCTATATGGCCGGTCAGAGGGAGGCCTTCAAAATGGCGATGACAGCGGCTTTATCAAGCGGCGTAAAGGCCGTCTCGAGCGGGAACCAGTGTTTAAGCACGTGGTCTGCCATCGCTTCAAAGTGCTCGTCAGTAACGCCCATTTCGGAGAGCCTTGAAGGAAGTCCGAGCGACGTAAAGAATTCGGCCGTGCGGTCAATGGCCTTGCGGGCCGTTTCCATGATATCGGCCTTTGCGTCAAGTCCCCACACTCTGACGCCGTACTGCGCAAAGCGCGGCGCCGTCTTTTCGTTTAAGGTGTGCCGCATCCAGCGGGGAGTGATGACCGCAAGCCCCGCGCCGTGGGTGATGTCGGTATAGGCCGAAATCTCGTGTTCAATCCCGTGGCAGGGCCAGGCCGAGGCCGAGCGCCCGATTGAAAGAATCCCGCAGCAGCCAAAGGAACTCGCCATCATCAGCTGTGCCCGGGCTTCGTAGTCCTCGGGGTTTTTCAGTGCCGCGGGCGCGTACTTGATGACGGTTCTTAACATTGCTTCGCACATGCCGTCGGTGAGTTCGTTGCCTTCGGCGACAAAGTACTGCTCAAAGGTGTGCGACATGATGTCGGCGGCGCCGGCTGCGGTGTGCCGCGCAGGGACCATAAAGGTGTACGTCGGATCCATGATGGAAGCCACCGGGAAAAGGTTCGGAGCCGCGAGAAAGAGCTTTTCGTCCGTGTCGGGATTGGAAATAACGCCCGAGTTATCGTATTCGCTACCGGTGGCGGCAAGCGTGAGAACTGCGAAAAACGGAAGCGTCCGACCGATTTTCGCGGAGTCGTACATCAGATTCCAGGCGTCACCCTCGTAGAAAGTGCCGGCCGCGATGCACTTGGTGGCGTCAATGACGCTTCCGCCGCCCACGGCCACGATGAAGTCGATATTTTCCTTGCGGCAGAGCTCAATTGCCTTTTTTATCGTTCCGATCTTGGGATTGGGTTCAATGCCGCCGAACCTAAACAACCCGCGCTTGAAAGCGCGGGGTTTCCTGACACGGTGCAGGCTTTCCCGTAACAGCCAAGGTTTTTGAGGCCTTGTCTGCCCGGGCGTCCCCTGCACCACA
>ENA-OWXQ01000891-OWXQ01000891.1-human-gut-metagenome-genome-assembly--contig:-NODE-891-length-12825-cov-12.6886_pt1 | contig 12825 bp, 6 predicted proteins | sample MGYA00249246_ERZ652059 | MGnify/ENA primary metagenome ERZ652059 (study PRJEB26925, sample SAMN05827064) | human gut metagenome | biome: ENVO:2100002; feature: ENVO:00000062; material: ENVO:00002003...
GTATGTAGGCAGAGCAAAGGAAATCCAGAAGGCCCAGAAGGCTATAGAGAGTGGTGAGTGCGCAGGAAAGGCTGTTCCTGAGGTTGCTGAAATCATGGGAGTAGTAAAGAAAAAATTCCCTGAGGCAAGCCATGAGAATATGGGCTTCGGAAGCACAATTTTTGCTGTTAAGCCGGGTGACGGCTCAGCAAGAGAGCAGGCTGCCAGCTGCCAGAAGGTACTCGGAGGCTGGGCAAATATCGCAAACGAGTATGCCACAAAGAGATACCGTTCAAACCTTATCAACTGGGGAATGCTTCCATTCATCATCGATGAGGGAGAGCTTCCGTTCCACAACCTCGACTATATCTTCCTTCCGGGAATCAAGAAGGAAATCGAGGATGCAAAGACGGAGTTTGAGGCATATGTTGTCAAGGATGGTGAATTAAAGCCATTTACACTGAAGATGGGTGAGCTCACAGATGATGAAAGAGAGATAATATTAAAGGGATGTCTCATCAACTATAACCGTAAATAAGGAGAGTTTAATCCGATGGAAGAAACCGGAAAAGCTGGTAAAAAATCAAACATTGAGATAAATGCAGATAAGGGTGCGAAGCAGAATTCGCACCCGGGGCGTGAGGAATGGCCACATCTGATCAGAATAGGTGTCATGGTATTTGTCACGTTTGCAGTCTGTATACTGTTTTTCTTTGCACTGTACAGATTTGAGGGCTTTGCAGGCATATGGAGCAAGCTGCTTGCGGCAGCAATGCCTATTATAATGGGACTTGTGCTTGCATACCTGATGAATCCTGTCATGCTGTGGCTGGAAAGATGCTTTAAAAAGCTTCTTTCCAAAAAGATGAAAAGCGAAAGCAAGCTGCGAAAGGTTTCAAGAGCTCTTGCAATCACAGGCTCGGTTATTATTCTTGTAGCGATTATTTCGCTCCTCATTGCGGCTATTGTGCCTTCTGTCATAGCAAGTATATCGGGACTTATGAAGACACTGCCAAATGATGTTGCGGCATTCATCAACATGATAAAGAACGGCAATTTCGGGGACAGCAAAATTGCTGAGCTCGCGAGCACAGGTTTACAGAATGCAACCGACTACATTGAGGATTATGCCACAGAAAAGCTGATTCCTGAGGCACAGAAGTATGTTGCACAGATTACAACCGGTGTGATTTCGGTAGTCAGAGGCTTATTTAATTTTATTATCGGAATAATCGTGATGGTCTATGTGATGAGTATTCAGGAGACTCTCGCAGGACAGAGCAAAAAGATAATATATGCTGTCTGCAAGCCAAAGACAGGCAATATCATCATTGAGACGATCAGAAAGACAAATGAGATTTTTGGAGGCTTCATAAGCGGTAAGATTATAGATTCACTGATTATAGGTGTGATTGCATATTTCGGATGTCTGATTTTAAGGATTCCATCATCGGTGCTCGTTGCAGTGATTATCGGCGTCACAAATGTGATTCCGGTATTCGGACCGTTTATCGGTGCAATTCCATCGTTACTCATAGTAGTAATTCAGAGTCCGTGGCATGCGCTTTATCTTCTGATATTTATTGTCGTGCTGCAGCAGGTGGATGGCAATATAATAGGGCCTAAGATACTTGGCTCATCTACCGGTCTTTCGACCTTCTGGGTTATGTTTGCCATACTAATCGGCGGAGGAATGTTTGGTTTTCTTGGAATGTTACTTGGTGTTCCGACCTTTGCTGTGATATACTATATTGTGAAAAGAGTTGTTAATTATGCTCTCAGGAAAAAGAAGCTTCCTGAGGACACAAGGGATTATACAAAGACAACAGGCGTAGATACCAAAAATAATAAGCTTAAATACGAGTAGGTGAAATAAGTGGATAAATACGAATACAATCTCAAGCTGGATCAGATAAAAGCCCTAAGCGCCGAGGAGGGCTATATGAGCGCAGCAGAGATTGCGGATAGCATAAATTGGAACAAAATTAAAAATGTAAATACACTCGTTAAAATCGGCGAAATCTACGAGAAGGCCGAAAGATACCAGGATGCAAGGGACATACTTTTAATGGCCTATGACCGTTCACCAATCGGCAGGATGATTATATACAGACTGGCTGAGGTCGCCATCAAGATGGGTGATTATGATGCTGCTACAGAGTATTATGATGAGTTTGTTGAGATAGCGCCTCATGATGATATGAAGTATGTATTAAGATATGCCATCAAAAAAGGGCAGGGAGCTTCATTTGATGAGCTTATCACTATTCTTGAAGAGTACAAGGATGAAGAATACACTGAGGAGTGGGCATACGAGCTTGCATATCTATACCACAAGGCCGGAAAAGCCGATAAGTGTATAGATGCCTGCGATGAGCTCATTCTGTGGTTCGGAGACGGACCATATGTGGAGCGTGCGCTGGAGCTTAAGATGCTTTATCAGCCACTTACCAAGGCTCAGGAGGAAAAGTACAGACGATTCAAGGCAGAGAAGGAAAAGCCGGCTAAGATAAAGGATGAGGCTGAGGTCACTGAGATAGGTGCCATGGAGATGGTAAAGGGCGGAGAGATAGTGCATGATGACGTAACTATTCCGCAGATTACTGTAAATCAGGAGAAGTTCAATACTGTAAATTTACAGCAGGAGATTGCCAAGGGTATGCAGCAGATCATGGAGGCCAAGGGCAAGAATGAAGTTGCTGATACGATGGATACCATCAAAAAGATAGTTGAGGATATTCCTTATCTCAAGCTCGAAAAGGAGCAGGAAGAGTATGTACAGCAGCCGGAAGAGACAGAGCATATCGCTACAGATGAAGAGATAGATGGTTCACTTAAGTTGAATTTCAAGGAGCTTTTGGGTGAAGACGCTGACGGACAGATGTCTATGGTCATGAGTGAAAAGACTCAGCTTGAGCATCAGATTACAGGACAGATGTCTATACAGGATGTGCTTGAAGAATGGGAAAAGACCAGACATGCGGCTGAAATTGCACTTAAAGAGGCTGAGCAGCAGAAACTTGAGTCAGCTAAGGCAAGAGCACTTCAGGAGGCAGGAGACATCATGGAGAGACTAAATGATGTCATTCCAAAGCTGGATGCAGGTGTCACTCCGAAGGAACTTCTTGAGGAGGAGTATTTGAAGGTCCCGGTTGATATTATAGAGCAGAAAGCTGCCGTGAAGGAGCCTGAAGAAGAGCAGAAACCGGATATGCAGGAGCTTTATGCAGAGGAGACTGTGGATGAAGTACAGGAGCCGCAGGAAGCACCGGAAGAGGCTATAGAAGAAGCTGTAGAAGAAGTGCAGGAGTCACAGGAAGCACCTGAAGAAGCTATAGAAGAAGTGCAGGAGTCACGGGAAGTACCTGAAGAGGCTGCAGATGAAGCCAGGGAACCGGTTGGAGAGCCGGAGGATATAATTATGGCAGAGGAGTCTGAGAAAGACGAGATACTCATGCAGCCGACTACCATGATGCCTGAAATAACAGATGATATGTTAAATGTCGATGATGATACATCAGATGATGAGACTTCACAGGAGAAAGAAAACGTTTCTGATAAGAGAGATTTTGATCATGTGACATCATTTATCGAGCAGGAAATAGCCAAGATGACAGCAAAGAATCCGGGACTGGAGAAGAAGCTGGATATGGCTAAGACAAGAAAAATGCCGGATATTTCATTGCCGGAGGATTTAGACAGCGAAGAAGATGACTCGAAATTGAAAGAAACAAAACATATAAAAGAGCTTACAAGCGAACAGAAAGCTATATTTTCATATTTCATACCGGTAAAGGGTATGGAGGATCAGATCTGCAAGGCATATAATGCAGTGCTTGATCATTTCAACAGGAAAGAAAATGCATCCACAGGCAACCTCATTATACAGGGAGAGCAGGGTTGCGGAAAGACAATGCTTGCTACAAGCTTTATAAAGGTATTACAAAAAGATGGTGAACAGCTTACAGGAAAGATGGGCAAGATTGATGCTGCCGCACTCAATAAAAAGGATGTGCAGCAGGTAGTCAGAAAGATAACAGGAGGCTGTCTCATCATAGAAAGAGCCGGTGATATCGACCGCAGCATAGCTGCCCAGCTATCATTTTTGATGGAGCATGATATTACAGGAACACTCTATATACTTGAGGATACATCAAAGGGTATAAAGAAGGCTCTCTCAATGGATGAGGGCTTTGCATCCAAGTTCACGGAAAAGATATCGGTTCCTATTTTTACAAATGATGAACTCGTATTGTTTGCCAAATCGTACTCTGCAGAGCTTGGGTACAAGATAGATGAGATGGCTATTCTGGCATTGCATAACAGAATCAGCAATATTGAGAGGATAGACCAGGCTACCACTCTGACAGAGGTCAAGGATATAATTGACGAGGCCATAGACAGGGAGGCTCACAGCGGACTTAAGAAGGCTATAAGTATTCTGACAGCCAGGCGATATACAGATGATGACCGAATTGTACTCAAAGAGGATCATTTCAGGGAAAAATAAATACTTATGGGGGGTATATATATGTGTAATTTTACAGCAATGGATTGTTACCTGTTTGGTCAGGCAACACACTATGATATCTACAAGAAGATGGGTGCTCACTTAGCTGAGCGTAAAGGAAAAAAAGGAGTGTGCTTTGACGTCTGGGCGCCACATGCGAGGGAAGTATACGTGTTTGGTGAGTTTAACGACTGGAATGAGACCAGTCATGAGATGAAGCGTGTAGAGCCGGAAACCATGGGAGTGTATGAGCTTTTTGTACCGGGAGCGCAAAAGGGTCAGATGTATAAGTTTATTATAGTCACTGAACAGGGTGATAAGCTGTACAAGGCGGATCCATACGCAAACTACGCAGAGCTTCGTCCGGGAACAGCGTCAATCATCACAGATATCGAGCACTTCACATGGACTGACAAAGAGTGGATGGATAAGAGAGCAGCAAAGTCAGATGCTGATGTATATTCTTCACCTATGGCTATATATGAGTGCCATCCGGGCTCATGGATGAGACATCCGGGCAGAGATGATGAGGGATTTTATACATACAGGGAGCTTGCAAAATCACTCATATCATATGTAAAAACTATGGGATATACACATATTGAGCTTATGGGTATTTCAGAGTATCCGTTTGATGGCTCATGGGGATATCAGGTGACAGGCTACTATGCACCTACATCGAGGTATGGAGAGCCTGAGGATTTTGCATACTTTGTTGATCAGTGCCATAAAAATAATATCGGAGTAATCCTCGACTGGGTACCTGCACATTTCCCAAAGGATGCGCATGGACTTGCCAATTTCGACGGAACAGCCACATATGAGTATGCAGACCCAAGAAAGGGAGAGCATCCCGACTGGGGCACAAAGATATTTGACTACGGTAAGAATGAAGTAAAGAACTTCCTTATCGGAAGTGCACTGATGTGGATAGAAAATTACCACGTAGACGGACTCCGTGTGGATGCAGTTGCGTCAATGCTTTATCTTGACTATGGAAAGAATGACGGACAGTGGGTGCCAAACAAGTTTGGAGGAAATAAGAACCTCGAGGCAGTAGAGTTTTTCAAGCATATCAATACACTCATACTTGGAAGAAATCACGGAACTGTAATGATAGCCGAAGAGTCTACCGCATGGCCAAAGGTAACAGGCAAGGTAGAGGAAGACGGACTGAACTTCAGCTACAAATGGAACATGGGATGGATGCATGACTTCCTTGATTATATGAAGCTGGATCCATATTTCCGTAAAAATAACCACAACAAGATGACATTTGCGATGAGCTATAATGAGAGTGAGAAATATATTCTGGTACTGTCACATGATGAGGTGGTACATCTGAAGTGTTCTATGCTCAACAAAATGCCGGGCTTAGAAGGGGATAAATTCAAGAACCTCATGGCAGGATATGCATTTATGATGGGACACTGTGGAAAGAAGCTTCTTTTCATGGGACAGGAGTTTGCACAGAAGCAGGAGTGGAGTGAGGAAAGAGAACTCGACTGGTATCTGCTTGAGAATCCGGAGCATAAAAAGATCCAGAACTGGGTAAAGGAGCTGCTTCACCTCTATAAGAGAAACCGCTGTCTGTATGAGCTGGATTCAAGCTGGGAAGGCTTTGAATGGATAAATGCAAACGATGCAGACAGAAGCATCTTCAGCTTTATCAGAAAGAGCAAGGATGGCAAGAATAATATGCTCTTTGTCATCAATTTCACACCGGTAGAGAGACCTGATTACAGAGTCGGAGTGCCAAAGCACAAGACATATCAGCTCGTTTTAGATAGTGAGGATCCTAAGTTTACCGGCAAAACGGTACAAGAGCCTGTAAAGAAGGCTGCAAAGGGCAGAGGCAAGGCAGCAAAACAGTCATATAAGAAGCTGGACTATAAGGCAGTCAAATCAGAGTGTGACGGCAGACCGTTTTCATTTGCTTATCCACTTGCGCCTTACGGAGTTGCTGTATTTAAATACTAATATACCGGTAAACAGCAGGGGTAAAGGACCGCGCCAATTTAAGGCGCGGTCTTTATTTTTGCGTATTATATGTCGATATATAAAAAAAGATAACTATTCAGAACCACAAAAGTACGAAGTAAGAATATCCATAAATAAAGGCTGCAGAGATGGTACATATGCAGGGCACGGAGCAGGAAATATGCAGATAGAGAATTTGATTAATAAAAGCACAGATACGAAAAATACGGACACAAAAACCATAAATGACATGACAGCGGGTATGCGTGTGTCAGACTACATAAAGACAGACAGCAGTGACAATATGTCAAAAAAGGCGGCTGTTGTCGGTTCGTCAAATTCTGTTGATATGTCGGATACGATATATGCAAGACCACAGGCTAAAAACGAAGCCGGGAACAACGATGGCACAGATATGGCAGAAAATCTGCTAAATGACATGAATCAGACCTCAGAAAACAGGCGAAATGATATGATTGTCACTGCAAGCACCACCACGAGTGATGATTACAAAGCTACAAAGGATGACGGCTACGATGTCATTGTCACCGAGACCGATAAGATAAAAGCAGTGCTGGCAAAGGCCGGTGTAGATATATCCATATATGGAGATGATCTGAGCAAGGAGCAGCTCACAGACATCACGGGAAGCCAGACTGAAGCGGCCATGCTTGTCAATCAGATGAAAGCATATGATATTCCTGCTACAGATGACAATATAAAGGCAGGTACAGATGCCATAGACCGGGCAAAGAGCCTTACAAATATATCCAATGAGACAAAGGCATATCTGGTCAGAAATAACATGAATCCGACGGTTTCCAATGTATACAAGGCTACGTACAGCAGCAGTCAGGTACAAGATTACAGGCAGAAAACCAAAATGACGGAGATATCAGATGAGCTGTTTGAGGAGCTTAAGCCACAGCTAAAGCAGATATTAGATGATGCTCATATAGACAGTAGTGATGAGAATCTGAATCAGTGCAGGTGGCTGATAGATGAAGATATAGCCGTTACACCTGATAATGTGCTGCTTGCGAATCAGATAGACGGCATCACCGCAGCAGGAGAAAATGTGAGCAGTGATTTTTATGCAAGGGCAGTCACAGAAGCACTGGCCATGGGAAAAAAGGCTACAGAAGCCACTATGTCACAGGATGGTCTGACATTTGACATGGCAAAGAAAGCCTGTGATGTATTAGGTGAGGCGACCGCAGAGGACATTGTCACATTAGAGTCAGATAACATACCTGTCACGATAGAGAATCTTTCAAAGCTTATAGCTGCAAGGGGCAAGGATAGTGCAGCATCGCAAGCCTCAGCAAACAAAGCTTTAGATAATCAGATTACAGACAGCTGGAAAGCAAGGCTTGTGACAGCTCAAAGAAAGCTTGAGGAAGCGAGACTTTCCATGACAGCAGAAGCCAACCTTTCACTCATAAAAAAAGGAGTTTCAATAGACACAGAGCCTATTGAACGTGTAGTGGAGATGCTTAAGCAGCAGGAAAATAAATACTACGGAGCGCTGTTTGGTGAGAGCAGTGTAGAGGCATCTGATGATAGAGTATGTATGTACAATAATGTCTGTGATATTTTTAATCAGATGAAGCAGCAGCCGGCGTATGTACTGACCCTGGAATCCGCTGATGACACTGTGTATGAGCTGTATACAGCAGGCAAAGCAATGAAGCAGTCATTAGAAGCAGCAGCCTCAGGATATGAGACTCTTATGACATCACCGCGGGCAGATATGGGAGACAGTATATCAAAAGCATTTCAAAATGTGGATGATATACTTAAGGAGCTTCAGATAGATACATCTGAAAGCAATCGCAGGGCTGTGCGGATACTTGCGTACAACAGTACCGACATAACAGAGGAGAATATAAAGCAGATAAAGTCTGTAGATGAGCAGGTGCAGAGAGCATTCAGCGATATGACACCGGCGGTGACGATTGAGATGATAAAAAGAGGTATATCACCGCTTGATATGAGCATGAGTGACATAAGTGAAACTGCCAGACGGATAAAATCAGAAAATCCTGACGAAAAGGATGAGAAATTCAGCGAGTTTCTCTGGAAGCTTGAAAGGAAAAATGAAATCTCAGAGGAGGAAAGAGACTCATATATAGGCATATACAGGCTTATTTCACAGGTGGAGCAGTCAGATGGTGCTGTGATAGGCTCACTTGTTAATCAGGGAGCAGATATTACAATGAAAAATCTGCTTACAGCGGTCCGGGTACGAGGAAAGAGTGCCATGGACTATAAGGTGGACGATACCTTTGCCGGAGTGGACAGTGTAAGCAGGGGCATTAAAATTGACTCACAGATAGAAAGCGCATATCATACAAACTGCCTAAGGGATGTGCTTGATACACTTTCACCTGAGAAAATGGAGTTTGTGAAATATGACAGCTGGCTTGATATGACTCCGGAGCAGTTAAGGCAGGCTGTATATGAGGCCAACGAGGATAGCGCACTGTCAGAGCAATATGCCACAGAACAGCTAAGACAGTTCAATCAGGCAGTTTCGGCGCCTGAGAACGTATATGCTTTTCTAGAGAAATATGATGTAAAAACAACCGCGGAAAACCTCATGGCTGCGTCACGGCTAATGAAAAATCCGTCAGAGGCAGTAAGAAATCTTTGGGAGCGTGGAGACAGTGCTACGGCAAGGGCTCTTTTGGATGAGACTCTCAGACGGTTTTCTGAGTCGGTCAAAAATCCAAAGGAGCTTGCGCAGGCGCAGGAAACGCTGGCTGATACAGCAGAGCATGTTATGGATTCGATGATTATAGAGGACAGGCACACTGGTTCAATAGATATCAGACAGATGAAGCTATTATGCAGTCAGCTAAGGATAGCTTCAAATATATCGAGACAGGAAAACTATATCGTGCCGATAGAGACTGCAGACGGAGTGACAGGCATGAAGCTTAGTATAGTAAGAGGCGAGGATAAAAAGGGCCTGGTTGACATATTCCTTGAGGATAAAAAATGCGGCAGGGTAGCTGCATATTTTGAGGCAAAGGAAAACTCAGTATCTGCTATGATAGTCACAGACGATGAGCAGACTAAAAAGCTGTTTGAAGACAATATCACTATGTTTGAGGCAGGAATAAGTGATGGTGAACAGCGTGTGCGCATAGATGTGGCACTGGAGCATGATATATCTGCAAAAGAGTCTAAGATGTCAGATATGAAATCGAATACTGAGTCAGATAATGAGACTAAAAAGCAGCTTGATGGCAGTGAAAGTGTCCAGACAACCAGACTATATCACATCGCAGAGCAGTTTATTGTAAATGTCCAGAGGGTGATTGCGCAAGATAGTCTGTAACACCGATATATATTGCATGTGCCAGGTCATCCTGATAGTTTTTGTCAGTAAGAAGAAGTGTCTCAGCAGGATTACTCAAGAATCCACATTCTACGATTACGGTCGGGGATGTGGATTTTTTAAGTATAAAGTATTCTTTATTGGGCTTAATGCTTCGTGGCTTTGCGACACAAAGAGAAGTGTTTAAAGCTCCAAGGACAGAGGATGCGAGCTCTTTTCCTGCATCAGAGGCTTCATAATAGAATACCTGTGGACCGCAGCTTGAACTGTCCTCAAAGCTGTTTTGATGGATACTGATGCTGACTGCCACATTGCTTTTAGACATCAGGGCAGTTCTCTTTGTGAGATCATCTGTCTTTGGATGCTTGGAATTATCCGGGGCGAGGTCGCAGTCGGTGGTTCTGGTCATGACAACAGTAAAGCCTCTGTTTTCAAACAGCTGTTTAAGAGCCATTGCAATACTGAGGTTGACATCCTTTTCCATGACGCCGGAGGTGGAAATCTTACCGGGATCACTTCCACCATGGCCCGGGTCTATTACAATAACAGTTGAATTAGTGTTTTTGCCGGTGTTTTTTGCAAGAGCGCAGACACCTCTTCCGAGGTAGAAGGACAGAATAAAGAGAGCTAAAATAAGACAGTATTTGTTTTTCTTAATAATGTACATATATTTCTTCATATAAGATACCTATAAAAAACCCGATGCACATAGAAGGCATCGGGTGTGTTTGTATATTATATGATTGGCTGATATCATTTATAACCTATAAAAGGTACTGAGTTAGACGGTAGCTGTTAAAGGTACGGCCTCTTTCAGTAAGCCTTAAGCAATCAGTTCAGATATTTGATAACAGTATCCCAGACAGATGAATTCTCAAAGCCAAGCTTCCAGAATGCTGCACCGGCGAGCTTATTGTCGTCGACGAGCTTGAGCCTTTTCTCTAAAGATGTATTGTCCTCGAGCCATACCTTGTACAGCTTGTTGGATACAGACCACTCAGCGTAGTTCTGACCGGATTCCTCATCAAGAGCAGCAGTGGCATTGTTTGTGGCAAGCTGTGCTGCAGCTGCGTCCATACTATATACCTGTGAGGCAACAGTGTACTTTGACTGATCCTCGGTATCGGTTACGGCATCATCGTCCTCCTTTGGAGTGAGCTCCCATATTCTGGTATAAAAAGGCATGCCGAGAATAATCTGGTCAGCGGGAACCTCTTTCAGAGTGGATTCAACACCCTCAGTTACCCACGGAATGGAAGAAACTGAGCCGGCATCAGAGCCCTTATAGTGTTCATCGTATCCCATAATCACAATATAATCGGCAAAGTTTGCCATATCAGAGCGATTGAAGAACTTGTTGAAGCTGGCAGGTACTGTGACATCAACTGAAAGTGATATACCGTTATTGTGACACTTTATGGCGAGCTCTCTGATAAACTCGATGTAAGAGTCTCCATATGCTGCTTCTGTGATATTTTCAAAGTCAATATTTACACCATCAAGCTCATAGTTAAATGCAGCCGACATAATCTGATTGATCAGGGTAGTTCTCGTGGATGTATGTGTGAGCACATATGCTGCATCTACATCAGTATTTTCAAAGTTGCTGAACAGTCCCCATACCTCGATGCCCTGGGAATGGCAGTAGCTGACATAATCCTTGCTTGCTATATCTGCCAGATTACCATTGTTGTCATTTAAATAAAACCAAGTTGGTGACATTACATTTATGCCCTTGGTTGATGAAATTACCTGGGGCACTTTACTGTTTGCTGACTGGCTTGTTACCTGATTCCAGGCAAGACAGATATCCTTATCCTTCTTGATATGCGTAAAGGTCTCTTCTTCATAGTCAGGATTCGTAAGCTTAGTTTTTTTGCTCTCGGACAGAGCCTTGCCCTTTATATATCCAATAACACCATCCTCAGTGGCAATCTTATCCCATTTGTCACCGGAATCAAGAATAGTAATCTTGTCATCCTTTTTCACCTCTTTTAGAATAGGGCTCTTTATGCCGCCCTTTACGCGGACCTGGGTAGACTTGTTTACAGTGGCACTGTCTATTTCATCCCATTTGCTTGTGATGACGATGCGTGCCGGGTCATCATATGACTTAAAGGTGATATTGGAGTACTGTTTTACATAGTCTAAAGCGATAAGCGCAGAGTCAGAGGTGGCTTTCACGATCGGATAGCCAAAGTCATTTGTCTGCTTGGTGACACTGTAGCTATTGCTGTCAGCCGCAGCTGAGATGATATCAGATGCGGTTGTGTAAAGAAGCACATTCTCATTTGCATCCCAGTAAAATCTGGAATTTAATGAGTCGTGAACAAATTTGTAATCAACGTATATTTTTTTATCTATTATTTTAGCCTTGTAATCGGATAGCTCATTATCTACAATGAGAGCAGCCTCATCATCAGAAGAGATATTGAAATACTCTTTAAGATCCTCTGTCTTTTTCGTAGGGGTGTATTTATTGATAAGAGCAGTTATACCCATTATTATTACAACGAGGATAATAAGTCCGGTTACTATAAGTGCAGGCAATAATTTCTTTTTCATGTGTAAAAATCCTTTCCTATTATTTGGTGTCGAAATTGCTTAAGCTAATTATACCATTGTGAAAAAGCATATTCAAATAATATGAAATAAATTTGTAATAAATTAAGAAATTTGTTTATGCATTTTGGCGCGGAAGGAGCAAAAGCTTCCCCCGCGCACATACCTTTTCTTTTTAAAATATGTCTTTTGGTTGTCTTTTTGCATTTAAACGGGGTAAAGGACCAAAAATATGCTGACATCGATTTCTTGTATAATTGAGAAAAAATGATATTAATCATTAATTATTGACAGTTTATAGAAATTGATATTTCCGGAGCTTTCCACACCCAATTTAATTGCTGATTTTTAGTTTCGTTTAATTTGATAAAATATCTGTAAAAATTCCAATATATAAATATAGTTTATTCTTCTATAAAAATACCTCCGTCTATATATAATGATTATG
>ENA-OWXQ01000912-OWXQ01000912.1-human-gut-metagenome-genome-assembly--contig:-NODE-912-length-12610-cov-10.2333_pt1 | contig 12610 bp, 8 predicted proteins | sample MGYA00249246_ERZ652059 | MGnify/ENA primary metagenome ERZ652059 (study PRJEB26925, sample SAMN05827064) | human gut metagenome | biome: ENVO:2100002; feature: ENVO:00000062; material: ENVO:00002003...
TGTATAAGAGACAGAAACAATAAGCAAAACAAATAAGAAAAACATTTATAAAACAATAGTTAAATGCAGATTTAATAAAAATGATATGGAACAGATAAAAGAACAACTAACTGACATCAAATCAATGAATATGGACGAGCTCACAGAGTTTATCATATCGCTCGGAGAGAAGAAATTCCGTGCGAAGCAGATATATGAGTGGATTCATGTGAAGCATGTGGACAGCTTTGATGAGATGACCAATATTTCAAAAAAGTTCATACAGGTATTAAAGGACAATGCAATACTCATCTCGCTAAAAAAAGAGGAGGTGCAGGTGTCAAAGCTCGATGGCACGAGAAAATATCTCTTTGCACTCGACGATGGCAACGTCATAGAGAGTGTGCTTATGAAGTACAAGCATGGAAACTCTGTATGCATATCTTCGCAGGTTGGCTGCAGGATGGGGTGCAGATTCTGTGCATCTACTCTTGACGGACTAGTCAGAGGGCTTAGGCCGTCTGAGATGATTGACCAGATTTATCAGATAGGCAAGGACATAGGAGAGCGCATCTCAAATGTAGTTGTCATGGGGACAGGTGAGCCGCTTGACAATTACGACAATCTGCTGCGCTTTATAGAGCTTCTCACTGATGAAAACGGAATCAATATCAGCCAGCGCAATCTGACAGTTTCCACATGTGGCCTCGTACCGCGCATGAGACAGCTTGCAGATGAAAAGCTTTCTATCACGCTGGCGCTTTCACTGCATGCCTCCAACCAGGAAAAGAGAAAAGCTCTCATGCCGGTTGCAAACAGCTATGATATACATGATGTGGTCGATGCATGCAAATATTATTTTGCACAGACCGGCCGCAGAGTCACCTTTGAGTATAGCCTGGTAGGCGGAGTGAACGATACAGCCGAGGATGCAGCAGAGCTTTCGGCACTCGTACATGGCATGAACTGCCATATAAATCTGATTCCGGTAAACCCGATAAAGGAGCGCGACTACGTGCAGTCCAACAAGGGTGTTATAGAGGCTTTTAAAAATAGGCTTGAAAAAAACGGAATTAATGTTACTATTAGAAGGGAAATGGGCAGAGATATAGACGGTGCCTGTGGACAGCTTCGCAAGAAGCATATAGATAAAGAGAGAGGAATAAACTAGATGAAGACGTTTTCCATTACGGATGCAGGTGCTATTCGTGAGATGAATCAGGATTTTTATTTCTCGTCTGACACTGCAGTAGGAAATCTTCCGAATCTTTTCATCGTAGCAGATGGAATGGGAGGACACAAAGCCGGTGACTATGCTTCCAGATACACTATAGAGCGTGTGGTTGCATCGGTATCGAGAAATGCCGGGGATGAACCGGTATCCATCATCAAAGAGGCTATCAACAAGGCAAATGAGCTTTTGGTGGCTGAGTCTCGTGAGGATGAAGCTAAGCGTGGAATGGGTACCACCTTAGTCGTAGGAACTATTATAGGAAACAAGCTTTTTGTGGCCAATATAGGTGACAGCAGGCTTTATATTGTAGGTGGCACAGAGCAGATCAGACAAATTACCAGGGATCATTCACTGGTTGATGAGATGGTCAGGATGGGTGAGATAAATGCCGACGAGGCGAGAGTTCATCCGGACAAGAATATCATCACGAGAGCTGTCGGGGCAGCAGATCATGTGGAGGCAGATTTTTTTGAGGTCGAGCTATGTGAGGACGACAGGATTCTTCTGTGTACAGACGGACTTACCAATATGGTGAGAGATAAAGAAATATGCGATACTATTAGGCAAAATGATAATATCGAGACAGCAGCGTCACAGCTTGTCGCCATGGCCAATGCAAACGGTGGCCGCGATAATATCACTGTAATGATTATTAAACCATTTTAAGACGAGGTAATAACAGATGTTAGAGATAGGAAGTTTTTTATCGGATCGATATGAGATCCTAAGCAAGGTTGGCGCAGGCGGCATGTCTGATGTATACAAGGCAAAAGACCATATACTGAGCCGTTTCGTAGCTATAAAGGTTTTAAAGCAGGAGTTTTCGGAGGATAGTTCATTTGTGACCAAGTTCCGTGCTGAGGCACAGTCAGCAGCAGGACTTGAGCATCCGAATATCGTAAATATCTATGATGTAGGCAGCGAGAATGGTCTGTACTACATTGTCATGGAGTATGTCGAGGGCATCACACTTAAGACTTATATCGAGAAAAAGGGCCAGCTGTCATTCAAGGAGTCTGCAAGTATTGCAATCCAGGTGGCAAGGGGCATAGAGGCCGCTCACAATAAAAATATCATCCACCGTGATATCAAGCCGCAGAATATCATTATTTCTACAGATGGCAAGGTAAAGGTGACAGACTTTGGAATTGCAAAGGCTACATCTTCAAATACAATAAGCTCAGATGTGATGGGCTCAGTACACTATGCATCTCCGGAGCAGGCAAGAAACGGCTTCGTCGATGGCAGAAGTGATATTTACTCACTGGGAATCGTAATGTTTGAGATGGTTACAGGCCGTGTACCGTTTGACGGTGATACCACAGTGGCAGTTGCACTGCAGCACTTACAGGAGGAGATTGCAAGACCAAGCATCTACGCACCGGATCTGCCAATCAGCTTTGAGAAAATCATCTTAAAGTGTACACAAAAGACACCGGACCGCAGATACCAGACTATTGAGGAGCTTCTCACAGACATAAGGCGTTCTCTTGCGCATCCTGATGAGGATTTCGTCACAATAGCACCACTTGTTGACGGTGGCAAGACCAAGGTTATAAGCCCGGAGGAGCTTGACAAGATAAAAGAGGGCAGAGGTGTCGCAGAGGACTTAAACGATGATGATACCGATGCAGATAATGGTGATGAGTATGCTGACGATGAAGAAGATGATGATGAATATGATGAGTCACTCTTAGACGACGATGATGACGAAGAAGACGAAGACGATGATGATGACGGCAAGCTTTTAAATCCAAAGATGGATAAAGCAATCACAATCATGGGTATAGTAACAGCCGTAATCATTGTAATAGTTATCATATATCTTGCACTTTCAGTGGCAGGAGTGTTTAAGTTTGGCGGCAAAAAGAACTCAGAGTCACAGCAGACAGAGTCACAGACACAGACCGAGTCTGAATCAGAGTCAGAGACACAGACTGAGACAGAGGGCCAGATGATTGACATCAGAGGCATGTCAGTGGAGGATGCTCAGAAGGCAGTAGACCGCTTAAAGCTTGACCTTACAGTATTTGCATTTGAGACAAAGCAGTCAGATGCAAAGGATGGCACAATCCTTGAGCAGGATGTCAAGGCCGGAGATACAGTAAAGCGTGGTTCACAGATTAATGTAGTTATCGCAGGAAAAGGTGATAGTACATCAGAGATGGTCAAGATACCAAGTGTAATCGGAAAGACCAAGAGCTCAGCAAAGAGTACACTCGAGTCAGCAGGCTTTAGTGTCACCTTCGAGTATGGAGATTACAATGACAGTGTAGCAGCAGATGTAGTAACAGCACAGTCACCATCAGCAAAGAAACAGGCCGCAAAGGGCAGCACAGTAACAGTCACCCTCTCACCGGGCCAGAAGCCAATCACCGTGCCAAACGTAGTAGGTGCCTCACAGTCACATGCAGAAAGCGCCCTCGCAGGAGCAGGGCTCAAGTACACCTATGCCGACTCCCAGTACAGCGACACAGTACCCGCCGGCAGCGTAATCAGCCAGACCAAATCCGGCGAAACCGTAGCCGCGGGCACCACAATCACACTTACACTCAGTAAGGGTAAGCAGGAGATATCGACTAACGTAAGTAAAACAGTTAAGCTTGATATCGGAGAAGTTAATATTACAGGTGGTTCGTATTCACTTGTTGGTTCTGACGGAAAAACTTATGCAAGCGGAAGTGATGTAACATCAGCTTCAGTTACAGTAAGTGGAACAATGAACTGTAAAACAGGTACAGTAACGGTTACATGGCAGTATACAGAGCCTGTCAAGGATGAGAATGGAAATGTAACAGGTGAAAAGCCAGGAGAAAAAACGATTTCTGTACAAGTACCATAATTTGTATATTGTAAAATAAAATCATAATTTGATGAAAACGTGGATGGCAATACAAGGAAAGCGGGAGCATTCCCAGCACAAGGAAAACGAGCCGTAGCGCAGCTACGTCAAGTTTTCCGTATCGCCATCATATTTGTAAATACACACAATACACATATAGCGCATAAAGCAGTAGCCCAATACATGTCCTTATTGTAGCCACCGGATAGCACCCACGAAGTGGTGCTATCCGAACCCCATTACCACACCAACCCGCGGACGAAAACCTGAACTCGCGGAGAGAAACTAAGGAAGCGGGGCAGGCATGTGTTCCGAGGAAAAAATATGAAATGCCCCGGGGTGCCATAAACCTACCGGGGAAAGAACAGGGCAGAGAAAGCCATAGCCTGTCCGTAGGAGAGCCCGGGGTTTGCTTCATATTTTTTAAGAGGAATATATGCCTGCCCCCGCCACCCACACAACCTCAAAGCGCGGCATGCATCCCCGCCGAAAGCGTGACTCCTGCAAATACAAAAGCACACAAGGAAAACCATGACAGGAAAAATTATTAAAGGAATTGCCGGCTTCTACTACGTCTACGTAGAAGAAACCAAGGAAGCAAAAGAAACTGCCACAGGCGGCACTCTCTACGAGTGCAAAGCAAAAGGCACCTTCAGAAAACAAAAGATAAAGCCACTGGTAGGCGATATCGTCGACATAGCAGTCCTCGATGATGAAAAGCACATAGGCAATGTCGAGCGTATACTGCCACGGAAAAACGAACTTATCAGGCCGGCTGTGTCCAATATAGACATGGCCCTGGTTATTTTTGCATCCGCAAAGCCGGATCCCAATTTCAACCTGCTTGATAGGTTTTTGTGTATGATGGAGTACCAGCATGTGCCGGTCACCATATGCTTCAACAAAAAGGATCTAATCACGCCCCAAAAGCAGCAGGAGCTTAAAAGCATATACGAGCCGGCTGGCTATAGAGTGCTTTTTACCAGCACGAAAACAGGTGAGGGCATAGATGAGATAAAGCACATTTTAGAGGGAAGGACGACCACGGTTGCAGGTCCCTCGGGAGTTGGCAAGTCATCTATCATCAACTGTCTGCAGGATGATGTGCAGATGGAGACCGGACATATAAGTGAGAAAATAGAGCGCGGAAAGCATACGACCAGACATTCTGAGATTATCCCGATAAAGGATGGCACGTATATCATGGATACACCGGGCTTTAGCTCGATGGATGTGCCGGGCTTTGAAAAGGAAGATCTGTGGACATGTTATCCGGAGTTTGTAGAGTATGAGCCATATTGCAGGTTTCAGGGCTGCAGTCATATAAATGAGCCGGACTGCGGTGTGAAGGAAGCTCTTGCAGATGGGAAAATATCGCAGGTGCGGTATGATAATTATAAGCTTTTATATGAGGAGCTTAAAAACAGACAAAAGTATTAATTTAAAGCATAATCAAACGGAGGAAAACATGAACTGTTTATCACCATCAATTTTATCAGCGGATTATTCAATACTCGGAGAGCAGCTTAAGCAGCTTGATGAGGCCGGAGCACAGTATGTGCATATAGATGTTATGGACGGCAGCTTCGTTCCAAGCATATCAATAGGACTGCCGGTCATAAAGACAATCAGAAAGTGCACAGAGCGTATGTTTGATGTGCATCTGATGATAGATGAGCCGGTCAGATATATAGATGATTTTGAGACAGCAGGAGCAGATATCATCACAGTCCATGCGGAGGCATGTAAGCATCTTGACAGGACAATCGAGGCAATAAAGGAAAAGGGCATACTGGCAGGTGTAGCATTAAATCCGGCTACTCCGCTCTCAGCCATAGAGTATGTGCTTCCCAAAGTGGACATGGTGCTTATCATGACTGTAAATCCGGGCTTTGGAGGACAAAAGCTTATTCCGTATACTGTAGACAAGGTGCGCGACTTAAAGGCACTTCTTGAGAAAACCGCAAATAAGGCTGATATCGAGGTGGACGGTGGTGTTAATCTTGAGAACGTGGAGACACTGCTTGCAGCAGGAGCCAATATCATTGTTGCGGGAAGTGCGGTGTTTAGCGGAGATATAGAAGAAAATGTAAAGGGTTTTCTGAATATCATGATGTAACAGATGCAGGTTAAAACAGAAATGCTTCCGGGGCTGTAGCAAATGTGGATATGTTATTTATAAGAAGGTGGATAAAATGAGGTATTTGATTGTATGTGGTGGAAAAATAGATAAGGAATTCGGCTTAAATGAGATAAAGACTGATGGAATAGATGCCATAATTGCGGCTGACAGCGGAATGGATTTCCTGTACGAAAACGGTGTCACGCCTGATATAATTGTAGGTGATTTCGATTCAGCCACGACAAAGGCCTTGGAGTTTTTTGAGAGAAAGGGACAGACCGAGATACACAGGCTCAATCCCATAAAGGATGATACTGATACGGAGTATGCCATAAGACTTGCCATAAGCGAGGGTGCAAGAAGCATAGTGATGCTTGGAGCAACAGGAAGCAGAATAGACCATGTGCTTGGAAATATTTCACTTTTGGGAATAGGCCTGGAAAGTGGAACTGATATCAGCATTATCGATACAAACAACCGCATAAGGATGGCAGATAAGCCGGTAACCATTGAAAAATCAGCACAGTATGGCAGGTTTGTATCTCTTATAGCACTGACAGACGACAATGAGGTAAGCCTTAAGGGCTTTAAGTATCCTGTTACTGATTATTCCTTTGACAGGTTTACATCGCTTGGCATATCCAATGAAATAGTCGATGATCATGCACTGATTGATATCCATAGAGGAAAATTTATCATTATTGAGTCAAAAGATTGACTTTTTAGGAGTTTTGGTCTACTATGGTTTTAGGATTATTTCGGAAAAGCCTGATTACAGGAGGATTGATATACACTGTGTCGGCTTTGGAACATGATGGGGTAATTAGATGATAGAGAAGTATTATAGCGGGGTAATCGAGCAGATTTACAATCGCATAGGAAAAGAGACTCGAAATATCGTAATGGCGAATTATAGCAATGATTTTTCGATTGAAAATCTTGAGGTTATAAGACGTTATCAAAGCAATGAGGATAACGTCTTTTTTGCATACAGTGAGTTCTCTTACAATACGCTGGTCGGAGCTTATGAGCCATTTTTGGACATCATATGCAATATGCACAGGCGCTTTATAGGCGGAAGCTTTGATGAATTCCAGAAGGAGTGCGGTGTGTACTATCTGCACAGACAGGTGTTAAACAGCTATTATGAGACAGGTGAGTGCTTCAGAGAGGAGACAGTGCTGTTAAATGAGGTGGCATATGAGCAGAGACGCATGACGATGGCCATAGCTGACATGCTCAAGAGGCTTTCTGAGGTGAGGCCTTTGATGATTGTGATAAACAGATTCCAGATGGCATCTAAGAGCTCAATTGAGACCATCAAGTATCTGATTGACAATCCATGCGCCAATATCGGTATCGTGTTAGGTGTCAATGCCATAGTCAAGGGTGCAGACAGCACTGTTGAGGTGTGGGATCGTATAGTTGAGTCGCTTGAGGACAGGAGCGCCATATACTATATAGGCAGTGCCGGACCACTTAAAAATAACATAAAAACCACAAATGATGATGAGCTGTATATCACTATGAACTTTGAGCAGAGTATACAGGAAGCATCAAATATTATGGAGTTTCTGGATTATGAGCAGGCAAGGAGAGGCTGTCGTATCATAGAGCACAAGATTAAGTTTGAGAATGCATGGATTGATGAAAAGAGTCTGAGACGTTTTTATCTGGTCTATGCCGGGACATCTGTTTTACTTGGAGAGATGTCCAAAGCGATTGAGCTTATGAATGAGTACAAGGCGCTGATACCGGAAAATGACAGTGAGCATTATTTTTCTTTGTATTATTTTATGAAGGGTACCTGCTATATGTATCAGGGCAAGCTTGAGAAGGCTGAAGGCTGTGCAAAGAAAGCCTATGACTATGCACTTTTGGCGGATGATGAATTGCTCGAATTCAAGTCTGAGCTTTTGTCCGTTATGATAAAGATGTCGGGCTGGTACAATATATTCTTCTGTGTACAGGATATACCTGTCAGTGATGAAATTATAGAAAAGCTCATAAAGCACGGCTACAGGAATCATCTGGCACATATATATATTTACGCATACGACAATAGCCGGGATGTGGTGAAGCAGTCCTTTTATGATGAATCATTACTAAAGCATTTTACAAAGGGGCTTGAGCTTGCGAAGGAGATAGGAAATGAGCAGCTTGTGTATGATGCATATCAGAAGACTATCATGCTTGCCAGCACAAGCGGTCTCAATGAGATAGCCTTTTTATATGTTATCCGTACATACGAGTTCATGAAGGGACACGGCAATATATATGTTGCGAGAGTGCTTACGTCTATAGGCTACAATTTAAGTGCCATGGGTAAAAATGAGCTGGTTGACAATTATTACAATGCTGCAATCAATATGTTATATTACCTGAAGCTGCCGGAGGATATAGCTGAGGTGTATTATAACAAGTCTCTTAACTATATCATGCAGGGCAATTATAAGGAGGCTGTCCATGCACTTTTAGTTGCCATGAAGACTATTATAAAGCTTCATCTAAACAGCTTAAGAGTGTGCAACACGAGTAAGGTATATGCGCTTCTTGCGCTTGCATCTATATTTTCTGGGGACAGATTCAGCTGTGAGCGCTATCTGCTCAGCTGCAAGCAGTTTCTTAATTACGTCATCTACAGAGTAATTGACACCACAAGAACTGAGGCAGTCCATGACTATTCCAGATGCGATGATGAGATGTTCCTTTACTCCTTTGCATCAGCCATGCTCTTGTGGCACGATGGTGAAAAGGAAGAAGCCTTTTTACGTTTTGAGGATGCGGAGAGATATATCGTTAATGCGGAGGGAAACGAATTTTTTGCCTATTCGATATACAGGGAAAGCAGGATGAAGCTGTTTGAGCTGCTCGGCAAAAATGAGCTTATAGAGCATGAGAGAATACTTTTAGAGGCACACAATAAAAGGATGCATGAAATAGCAGAGGCAGCTCCGCTTGACATGTTAAAAAATATCAACCTGGAGTCACTGAGTGATGGCCATATCAATGAGCGGCAGATTAATATGCTTGTAAAGCAGCATGGGCTCGAAAAGGATTATCAGGGCTCAAAGCGTCAGATGGAGTTTATTTCCATATGGCAGACCATTATCGATGTCAATGACCAGAAGAAGGACACCATGATTGAAAATGCCATGAGCAATTTCATCAATCATTTCAGTCTTGACTGTGCGCTGATCATAGATCTGCACGCGAAGGAGCCGCAGGTGCTTTATAATGATACGGGCTGTGATATGACAGATGAGGTTATAAAGGGTATATGTGATATCATGATAGACTATCCGGAGGGCATTGCCACATCAAAGATTGCAGAGGGCTTCTACGAGTATGAAAATGTCATCTCGTACTTCGGCGTGGATGATGTATGCTCATTTGTCGCAGTGCCTTTTATCAAGAATGATGCACTTTCAAGTGTACTCATAGCATATGTGCGCATGAAGGACAACTGGCATGGCTCAATCGAGCGATACATGCTCAATGAGGATGATCTGAGCATTTTCAAGCTATTATTCAGAGAGCTTGAGTATTCCATTGCCCGTATTGAGGCCAATGAGAAGGCCAATGAGATGAACAAGAGGCTGAAGCAGGCAGCTGTCACTGACATGCTTACCGGTATCTATAACAGAGCAGGTATGTATCAGGAGATTGAAAAGCTTGAAAAGCGCATAAGTGTTACATCCGGTGGCATGGATGTGGGTCTTATGTTTATTGACCTGGACAATTTCAAGCATTATAATGATACATATGGTCATGATGTGGGAGATCTGATACTTAAGGAGATGGCCTTTGTGTTCAAGGAAGTTGCTAAGGACAGAGGCTTTGTGAGCAGATATGGCGGTGATGAGTTCATCATAGTCATTGAGTCATGTGCCAGATACGAGCTTGAGAATATCGCAAAGGATATCTATGCGAGAATTGCAGAGGCAGACGGCTTCAGCAGGCAGATAAAGAAATATCTCAACCATGACGTAGAGTTTAATGAGGAGAAGAATATCACCTGCTCCATCGGTATTTCATATGAGAGAAATGTTACCAGTGAGAGTCAGATTACCGAGCTCATTAAAAAGGCGGACGATCTGATGTATACAGTAAAGACAGGCGAGAAAGGACACTATGCATTCTTTTAAATCAGATGAATTTAAGATAAGAGTACTGACAAAGGATGATGCGGAGGAGTACAATGCACTGCTTCGTTATGCTTTTCAGGTGACAGAGGCAGACCTTGCCGAGACAGGCTGGAAGGATGACGAAATCAAGCAGTCGAAGTTTCCGGTGCTTGAGAGAGCTGATGTGCTCGGCTGCTTCAATATCATAGACAAAAAAGAGGAGCTTGTGGCTCAGTTTGCTGTATATCCGCTCGATATGAATATATACGGCGAGCGCTACGAGGTGGGCTTTGTCACAAGTGTTTGCACGTATCCTGAGTACACCGGTCATGGTCTCATGAAAAAGCTCATGAGAAAGAGTCTTACGAGAATGCGCGACAGCAACAAGTCGTTTGCTCTTTTGTACCCATACTCCATACCTCTTTACAGAGGACTTGGCTGGGAGATTATCTCAAACAAGATGACATATGTGATAAAGGACAGACAGATTCCCACAAAGCTTAAGGAGCCGGGCTATGTGCGCCGTGTGCAGTGGGATGACGAGCAGTTTAAGAAGCTTCATACTCACTTTGCTGCAAAGACGCACGGCTGTCTGTACAGAAACAATCTGGCTTGGGAGGAGTACTTCCGCTGGGATGAGGATGATACGATGGTCGCCATCTACTACAACGAGGATGATGAACCGTGTGGCTATATGGTGTATCTTATCAGCTCCGATGTCATGCACATCAAGGAGCTCATCTACTTAAACCGTGAGGCACAGCTTGGCCTGTGGGAATACATTCATGCCCACGATTCCATGATAGATGAGGTCAGAGGCAACAACTATTACAGCGAGCCTATCGCTTTTGAACTCGACGACAGTGATATAAAGGAGACGATCAGACCATACGCCATGGGCAGAATCATCGATGTGGCGCAGTTTATTTCACAGTACAACTGTGACCCGGATGGCCCGGGCGGCTGCTTTAGCTTCGAGATAGAGGATGAGCTTCTGCCGTGGAACAATGGCACATTCGTCATTGATTTTGAGAAAGGGCACTGTGCTCTCACCGACAAAAAGCCGCAGTATCACCTAAGCATGTCTATTGGCACGTTTACCACACTGCTTTTAGGCTACAAGAGTGCCGAGAAGCTTTTGCAGATGGGCAAAATACAGACTACGTATGATGCTGTTGCAAAGCTTGACGATATTTTATATCATGAGATACCATATGTATCTGACTATATATAATGATAAAAGGTCAAAAGGTAAAGGAAAATAATATGTCAAATTATGTGATTAGCTGCTGTTCAACAGCAGATCTTACCAGGGAGCATATGCTCGAGAGAAATATTAAGTACGCATGCTTTCACTATGAGCTTGATGGTAAAGAGTATATGGATGATTTAGGACAGTCCATGCCACTGCCGGATTTCTACAAGGCAATGGAAGCCGGTGCCATGACAAAGACCTCGCAGATCAATCAGGAGGAGTACATGGAGTACTTCAGGCAGTTCCTGGATGAGGGATATGATGTGCTTCACTGCGCACTAAGCTCCGGTATATCAGGTACAGTTAACTCGGCAAGGCTTGCAAAGGAGGCTTTGGAGGAGGAGTACCCTGACAGGAAGATATATGTGATTGATTCTCTGGCAGCATCGTCTGGCTTTGGACTTTTGATGGATAAGCTTGCTGACCTTAGGGATAGTGGCATGGATATTGATACACTGGCTAATTGGACCATGGAGCACAGACTTGAGGTGAATCACTGGTTCTTCTCATCAGACCTTACATTTTTTATCAGGGGAGGCCGTATCTCAAAGACCGCGGGCTTCGTGGGAAATGTGCTGAATATCTGCCCTTTCATGAATGTGAGCAATGAGGGAAAGCTTATTGTGCGTGAGAAAATCCGCACCAAAAAGAAGGCGATAAAGGAGATGCTTGTGAAGATGCAGGCGCTCTGCAAGGACGGTGCCGATTATTCAGATAAGGTATACATATCAAATTCCGCATGCTATGAGGATGCTAGAGCCGTAGCTGATCTGATAGAGGCTGCCTTCCCTAAGATGAAGGGCAAAGTAGAGATAAATGATATCGGTACGACAATAGGAAGCCACACCGGTCCGGGAACAGTTGCATTGTTTTTCTGGGGTAATAAGAGAGAGGATTAGCCGGATATTTTAGCCTAAATATCTGATTAGAATAATCAAAATCAATAAAGTTGATTATATTTTTATAAAAAATTAAATTACATCAACCAAAGTGATTAAATATAATCATTCCAATAACTGCGCTTATGTGTTACAATTATATCAGTTCAAAC
>ENA-OWXQ01000921-OWXQ01000921.1-human-gut-metagenome-genome-assembly--contig:-NODE-921-length-12535-cov-4.9746_pt1 | contig 12535 bp, 9 predicted proteins | sample MGYA00249246_ERZ652059 | MGnify/ENA primary metagenome ERZ652059 (study PRJEB26925, sample SAMN05827064) | human gut metagenome | biome: ENVO:2100002; feature: ENVO:00000062; material: ENVO:00002003...
CGCATGTCTCGTGGGCTCGGAGATGTGTATAAGAGACAGGGCCTGCCCCGTACGGGCACGACTTCGGGCGGCGTGGAGTTCGAAATCGAACGCGCCAAAGGCGATGCCGACGAGGTGATCGACCCCGAACAGCTGAATCTGTTTTAACCTCCGGCGATGAAACCTCTTTTTCTGATCGGTTACATGGGGTGCGGCAAGAGCACCCTCGGACGCAGGCTCGCACGCCGTCTGGGTGCGGAGTTCGCCGACACCGACGCGCTGATCGAACGGCGCGAGGGGGCTTCCGTGGCCGATGTTTTCCGTTACGAAGGGGAGGAGCGTTTCCGCGAGGTGGAGCGCGAAGTGCTGGAACAGACGCTCGCCGGAACCGCCGCCGTGGTCTCCACGGGCGGAGGTCTTCCCGTCTGGCGCGACAACATGGCCCGCATGAACGCTGCGGGATTTACGGTCTACCTGCGCCGCGAGGCGGAGCAGATTGCCCGGCGGCTGAGCCCTTACGGACGGCAGAAGCGTCCCCGCCTGCGAGGGCTGGACGACGCCGAACTGGTCGAGTTCATGAGCCGTGACATGGCTGCGCGCGAACCGTTTTACGCGCAGGCGCAGCTGATCGTCGATTGCGGCGAGCTGTCCGACGACGAGGTGGTCGAAACGATCCTTCGACACACGATGCAGAACGAATAACCTCCCTCCGCGGCGGTTGCTTTCCCCGAAGCGGACGGAGTGACAAATACACAGAAACGAATGAACGATGCTCCCATAGGTGTTTACGATTCGGGGCTGGGCGGACTGACCGTCTGGCGCGAGGTGCGGCGCATGCTGCCCTCCGAATCGCTCGTCTATCTGGGCGACGGCAAAAACTGCCCCTACGGATCGCGCCCCCGCGAGGAGGTGCGGCGGCTCGCCGACGAGGCCGTCGCCAGCCTCGTCGCGCAGGGATGCAAGATGGTCGTCGTGGCCTGCAATACCGCTACGGCCGCCGCAATCGACTTCCTGCGGGAGAAATACGCCCCCATGCCGATCGTGGGCATGGAGCCGGCCGTGAAACCCGCCTGCCTGAATACCCGCAGCGGGGTGGTCGGGGTGCTGGCCACCGAGCGGAGTCTCGACGGCGAACTTTTCCGCCGCACGGCGGCCAAATACGGCAGCGGCGTCGAACTCATCACCGCCCCCGGCCGCGGTTTCGTCGAATTGGTCGAGAGCGACCGCGAATCGACGCCCGAAGCCGAGCAGGCCGTCCGCGACGCCGTCGCGGTGATGCTGGAACACGGCGCCGACCAGATCGTGCTGGGATGCACGCACTATCCCTTCCTGCTTCCCGTGCTGGAACGCGTCGTCGCGGGCCGCGGCGTCGAAATCGTCGATCCGTCGCCCGCCGTCGCCCGCCGCGTCGTCCAGTTGCTCGACCAGTACGGCTTGCACGCCGCCCCGGACCATGTCCCGTCCTATACGTTCCGCACCTTCGCCGGTGAAAGCTACCGTCTGCGTCTGGAACATAAGGCCGCGGAGTCGCTCTGAGCGGGCGCGGGATTCAATAAAGTTCCCCCTGATACCCCGAATGTCGAAAAAAATGCGTAACTTCGCTTGATAAAATCAAGCGCAACACGAGATGGCATCTAAAAATACGACAAATACAACTGCTTCTAAAAACGGACGTCAGCGCATCGAACGCTCCAACAGCGACAGCGCCCGCTGGATCGCGGGCCTTTTGCTGCTGTTCGTCGGCGTGTTCGCCGCTTCGTCCGTGCTGTTTTCGTTCTTCAGCTGGGCCGCCGACCAGAGCGGCCTGCAACTCTCGCCTGAGGAGCGGCTGACGCTGGGCGTCGAGCCGGAGAACCTCTGCGGCTGGGCGGGCGCGAAGCTGGGACGCCTGCTGGTCGATAATTCGTTCGGCGTCTTCGGCATCCTGATTCCGACGATGATCATTCTCGTCGGCGTGCGGATCATCCGCCAGCGTCCGCTGCTGTTCAACCATTCGATTCTCTCGCTCTTCCTGATCATGATCCTCGGTTCGCTGACGCTGGGCTTCGCCTTCGGCGACAAGTGGAGCCTTTGCAGCTCGACGGGGTGGGGCGGCGCTTTCGGCATCGAGACCGGCGCCCTGCTGCACACGCATATCGGCGTCTTCGGCACGCTTATCCTGCTCGTGGGCTGCTGGATACTGACGGGCGTCTTCATCAACCGCAATTTCATCAACAAGGTCAATCGTGCGGGCAACGTCATGGTGGACAAGAGCGGCCGGATCGTCGAGATCGTCAAGCATAAGGTCGTTCCGGGACACCTCCACGCCGAAGAAGCCGACGGGGCCGTTTCTGCTGCCGCGACGCCGGCCGCGCCGGATGCCGCCGAGGCAGCCGGAACGGAGCGTGCCGCCGAACCCGAAATGCCGCGCGCCGTGCGCGTACCGGAGCCTGAAACGCCGCGCGCCGCACGTACGCCGGACCCCGAAATCGTACGTCCCGCCCGTGAGCCGGAAGCAGCCGCGACGCAGATCGTCCGCGGCGAAGAGGACGATCCCTTCGTCGAAACCTCGTCCGACGGCACCCCCGTCGGCTCGGAACCCGCCCGCGAAGCGGAATCCGCGGTAAAGACCGACGAGGACGGCGAATTTATCGAAGTGGACCTCTCGCATCCCGAAGGGCGGCTGGTGCTCGGCCCCGGCGGACTCGTCGAGCTGGAGCGTCCCTCGACACCCTCGGCCGCACCCTCCGCCGGAACTCCGGTCCGCAATATGCCCGTTTCCGACGGCCCGTTCACCGAACTTACCGTAGGCGGAGATGCCGGCGCATCTTCCCCGGAGACTTTCGCCGGAGCCGCTCCCGAATCCCTTTCCGGCTCCGAATCCCTTTCCGGCTCCGAATCCCTTTCCGGCTCCGAATCCCTTTCCGGTTCTGCTTCCCACTCTGCTTCCGCATCCGGAGATGCGCCTGCGCATGGAGCTGGCTCCGCGCCCGAATATGAATCCGCACCCGCCGACGCATCTGTTTCCGCGGGTTCGGCCGGTGCCGAAGGCGTCGTCGTTACGGTCGAAGCCAACGAGGCCCGCATGGTCGACGAGCGGGCGATCACGACCGAGAGCTACGATCCGCTGAAGGACCTCGTGAACTACAGCAAGCCGCCCGTGACGCTTCTGGAGGACTACCAGTCCGATTCGGAGGTTAGCGACGAGGAGATTTTCGACAACAAGACCCGCATCGAGGAGACGCTCAAGAATTTCGGCATTCCGATCCAGCGCATCAAGGCCACCGTCGGTCCCACGGTCACGCTCTATGAGATCGTGCAGGCGCAGGGCGTCAAGATTTCGAAGATCCAGAGTCTCGAAAACGACATAGCCCAGAGCCTTAAGGCGCTGGGTATCCGCATCATCGCGCCCATTCCCGGCAAGGGCACCATCGGCATCGAGGTCCCCAACCGCGACAAGCAGGTGGTGTCGATGTACTCCGCCGTGCGTTCGCTGCGTTTTCAGGAGTCGAAGGCCGAGCTTCCGGTAGTGATCGGCCGCACGATCCAGAACGAAAACTACGTCTTCGATCTGGCCAAGATGCCGCACCTGCTGGTCGCGGGTGCCACGGGTCAGGGCAAGTCGGTGGGACTCAATGCGATCATCACCTCGCTGCTCTACCGCAAACACCCCGCGCAGCTGAAGTTCGTGATGATCGACCCCAAGATGGTCGAATTCTCGCTCTACGCCAAGATCGAACGGCATTTCCTCGCCAAGATGGAGTCGGAGGACGATGCGATCGTCACCGATCCCCGCAAGGCGGTCTATGCGCTCAACTCGCTCTGTACGGAGATGGACAACCGTCTGGAACTCTGTAAGAAGGCCGGGGCGCGCAATATCGCCGAATACAACGAGAAGTTCACCTCCCGGCGGCTCAATCCGCATAACGGCCACCGCTACCTGCCTTATATCGTCGTCGTCGTCGATGAGTTCGCCGACCTGATCATGACCGCCCGCGAGGTCGAGGGACCCGTGATGCGTCTGGCGCAGAAGGCCCGCGCCATCGGCATCCACCTGATCATCGCCACGCAGCGTCCCGACGTGAAGGTCATCACGGGCGGTATCAAGGCCAACTTCCCGGCCCGTATCGCCTTCCGCGTGATGCAGATGATCGACTCGCGCACGATCATCGACCAGCCGGGCGCCAACCAGCTGATCGGCCGTGGCGACATGCTCTTCTCGAAGGATGGCGAGCTGACCCGTATCCAGTGTGCGCTGGTCGAGACCAAGGAGGTGGAGCGCGTCGTCGATTACATCTCCCGCCAGCAGGGCTATACCGAAGCCTACCCGCTGCCCGACTATACGCCCGATGCGGACGGCGGCGGCAGCAGTCAGGGCAGCGAGGAGTCCGCTCCGGTGAAATACGACTCGCTCTTCGCCGAGATCGCCCGCGACGCAGTTTCGGGCGGCAATATCTCGACCTCGATGATCCAGCGCAACTACGAAGTCGGCTTCAACCGCGCCGGTCGCATCATGACGCAGCTCGAACGCGCCGGCATCGTCGGCCGCCAGCAGGGGGCCAAGCCGCGCGACATTCTGTTCCACGACCTGCCGTCGCTCGAAGCCAAACTGCAGGACCTCGGTTTATTCTGATGCTTACGCCCATGAAACGACTTTTATTCGCAATAGTGCTGCTGTCAGCGGCCCGGACGGCCGCCGCCCGCGGGATGCTTTCCGAAACCCTCGCCGTAACCGAAACCGCCGCCGCGTCGGCTGTTTCTTCAGCGTCAGCCGAAACCGCCGTGTCCGCTGTTTCCTCAGCGTCTGCCGAAGCCGCGTCGGGTCTTCGTGCGGTTTTCCCGGAAACCACCGTATCCGCTGTTCCTGCGGCCGCAGGTGATTTCTTCCGGTCCGGCGTTCCGGCTGCTGCTGCATCTCCCGCATCCTCCGCGGCGGTTGCCGCCCTTGCGCCTTCTGCCGACGGACGGGCCGCTGAGATTCTCGAAAAACTGGCTGCGGGATTCCGTGCGCTGGGTGCTTACGGAGTGGCGTTCGAGGTCAGCTCGGACGAATACACCACCCGCGGCCGTTATGCCGTCGAGGGTGAAAACTACTATATCGCGGTGGGGGAGGCGGAGGTCTACTGCGACGGCAAAATCCGCTACGAGATCGACAACCGCCGCCGCGAAGTGACCATCGACGACGTGGATACTTCAAGCCGTAATCTGCTCAGCAACCCCGCCCATGCCTTCGACTTCATCGGCACCCAGTATGCCCCCTCGCTGGTGAGCGATGCGGAGGGCCGGGCCGTCGTGCGGCTGACCCCGACTTCGGCGGACGCCTCGCCCGCCGGGGAGATTCTCGTTACGGTCGATACCGCCGCGATGCGCCCCGAATCGCTCCGCTACGATTACGACGGCGAGCAGGTCGGCATCGCCGTTCTCGGCGTCGCGCCGCTCGACACACCGCTCAAAGCTTTCTCCAAAGGGGACTACAAAGGTTACGAATTTATCGACTTCCGCTGATACGCCTGCGCGGATATACTCCGGCGGATACTTTCCGTGGATACGGACGGTGTGCGTTATGTGACGGCTCATGTCCCGGATTGCGCGCCGGACTGCCGCGTCCCTGCTGCCGCGTGAATTTCCTGCCGCTTATTTCCGGTTGAGATACCAGTACAGACCGCCCACGAAGAGCCCGCCGCCCACGATGTTGCCGAGCGTGGCCGGAACCAGATTGCCGGCGAACAGCTCCGCCGCCGATACCGGTGCGCCGAGCAGCATGCCCAGCGGGATGAAGAACATGTTGGCGATGCAGTGTTCGTAGCCGATCACCACGAAGCACATGATCGGGAAAAACAGCCCCAGCATACGTCCCGGCACGTCGTTGGCGCTCATTCCGAGCCATACGGCCAGACATACCAGCCAGTTGGCGCCCACGCCGCGTAGGAAAACCGTGCTCCACGGCAGCGATACCTTCGCCTGCGCAATATTGCAGGCCGCTTCCCGCCACATTTCCGACGACAGCACGCCGGGCAGAACCACCATAAAATAGGTGAAGAAGAGCGCCCCTGCGAAATTCCCCATCCACACGAGCGTCCAGTTGCGCGCTACTTTGCCCCAGCCGTACCGGCGGGCGAGCGCCCCCGGCATCAGTACGGCGTTGTTGCCCGTGAACAGCTCGGCTCCGGTGAATACCACCAGTATAAGCCCCAGCGGGAATACCGCGCCCGACAGCAGGCGCTGGAATCCGGGCGCTTCGGCCGCTCCGGGGAACCCGAATCCCGCCATCAGCGAGAACAGGCCGCCTATGGCGATGTATGCGCCGGCCAGAAATGCGAGTATGAGGGTCTTGCCGGCCGTATTTTGCAGTTTGTCCGCCGCGGAGCTTCCGGCCAGCGCGAGGACCTCTTTGGGGGTATTGATTCGGGTCATAAAATTCGGGTCGAAGCCGCAAAGGTAAAAAAATCCTCCCGAAACGGCAAAAAAGCGGGGCGTGCTTCCCGGAAATCGTTTTTTCCGACTTTTTCTCCGGCGTCTGAAAACGCATGCGCCCCCACCCGGCCGCGGCCGCCGGCTCTCGCCCGGCTGCAAACAGGCTCGTTTTCTCCCGACACCTCGTCGGGAGATTTTTTTCAGGCCGTCAGATCGGCGGAAAAGGGGCAAAAACGGGGTGCCGGTCCGGAAATCTTGTGCACCGGCGTCAGATTTATCGCCCTAAAGTTGCTCAGATCGGAAATAAATCGTATTTTTGTTCGTTAAAAGACCGTAATTTCAAGAGACAAGATGCTAACTGAAGAAGAAAAGAATGCCGGTTTGGTAGGACGTATCATTCCTATCAATATCGAAGAGCAGATGAAGTCGGCGTACATCGACTATTCGATGTCGGTCATCGTGTCGCGCGCGCTTCCCGATGTGCGCGACGGCATGAAGCCCGTACACCGCCGCATCCTCTACGATATGAGTGCGGAGCTCAACCTCTACTCCGATAAGCCCACCCGTAAGTCGGCCCGTATCGTCGGCGACGTGCTCGGTAAGTTCCACCCCCACGGCGATACGTCGGTCTACGACGCCATGGTGCGTCTGGCTCAGGACTGGTCGATGCGTTATCCGCTGGTCGACGGTCAGGGTAACTTCGGTTCTATGGACGGCGACTCGCCTGCGGCCATGCGTTACACCGAGGCCCGCATGAAGAAGATCACCGACGAGGTGATGGCCGACATCGACAAGGAGACCGTGGACTGGACGCTCAACTTCGACGATACGATTCCCGAACCCACGGTGCTTCCCACCAAGATTCCGCTGCTGATCGTCAACGGCGCGAGCGGTATCGCCGTCGGCATGGCCACCAACATGGCCCCGCACAACCTGAGCGAGGTCGTAGACGCCTGTTGCGCCTATATCGACAATCCCGAAATCACGGGCGAGGAGATGCTGCAGTATATCAAGGGCCCCGACTTCCCGACGGGAGGTATCATCTACGGCTACGAGGGTGTCCGCGAGGCGATGCTTACGGGCCGCGGCCGCGTTATGATGCGCGCCAAGACCGATATCGAACATACCCCCAGCGGCCGCGAGTGCATCGTCATCACCGAGATTCCCTACATGATCAACAAGGCCGAGATGATCAAGAAGATCGCCGACATGATCAACGAGAAGAAGATCGAGGGCATCTCCTATATCAACGACGAATCGGACCGCAACGGCCTTCGCATCATCATCATTCTCAAACACGACGCCGTCGCCAGCGTCGTGCTGAACACGCTCTTCAAGAATACGCCGCTGCAGACTTCGTTTGCAGTGAACAATATCGCGCTGGTGAACGGCCGTCCCCAGATGCTGCCGATGCGCGATCTGGTCAAGCATTTCGTCGATCACCGCCACGACGTGGTGGTGCGCCGTGCGCGCTTCGACCTGAAGAAGGCCGAGGAACGCCTGCATATCGTGCAGGGTCTGCTGATCGCGCAGGACAACATCGACGAGATCGTGCACATCATCCGTTCGTCGCAGACGCCCGACGCCGCCAAGCAGACGATGATCGAGCGCTTCAACCTGAGCGACATTCAGGCTTCCGCCATTATCGAGATGCGCCTGCGCGCCCTGACCGGACTCGAATACGGCAAGCTGATCGCCGAGCGCGACGAACTTACCAAGCAGATCGCCTACCTCAAGGAGGTGCTCGAAAACGTCGGCATGCAGATGCAGATCATCAAGGACGAGCTGCTCGAAATCAAGGAGAAATACGGCGACGAACGCCGCTCGGAGATCGTTTACTCTTCCGAGGAGTTCAACCCCGAAGACTTTTACGCCGACGACGACATGGTCATCACCATTTCGCACATGGGCTATATCAAGCGTACGCCGCTTGCCGAGTACCGCACGCAGAACCGCGGCGGCGTCGGCGCCAAGGGCAGCGCCACGCGCGACGAAGACTTCATCGAACATATCTACGTGGCCTCGATGCACAATACGATGCTCTTCTTCACGGAGAAGGGCCGCTGCTTCTGGCTCAAGGTGTACGAGATTCCGGAAGGCGCCCGCTCTTCGAAGGGCCGTGCCATCCAGAACGTCATCCAGATCGAACCCGACGACAAGGTCCGCGCCTACATCAACGTCAAGCGTCTGAACGACGAGGAGTACGTCAACAACAACTTCATCATCATGTGTACCAAGGACGGTACGATCAAGAAGACCAAGCTCGAAGCCTACTCGCGTCCGCGTCAGAACGGCGTGAACGCCATCGTCATCCGCGAGGGCGACCAGCTGATCGAAGCCAAGCTCACCAGCGGTCAGGCCGAGGTGATGATCGCGGCCCGCGACGGCAAGGCCATCCGCTTCAACGAGAGCACGGTGCGTCCTATCGGACGTGTCGGTGCGGGTGTCCGCGGCATCTCGATCGAGGAGAGCGACGAAGTGGTCGGCATGATATGTGTCGAACCCGATTCGAAGCAGGACGTACTGGTGCTGAGCGAGAACGGTTACGGCAAGCGTACCGATCTGGACGAATACCGCATCACCAACCGCGGCGGCAAGGGTGTGAAGACGATCAATGTAACGGAGAAAACCGGCAAACTTATCTCCATTCAGGCCGTTACGGACGACAACGACCTGATGATTATCAACCGTTCGGGACTTACCATACGTACGGCAGTGTCGCAGATCCGCCTTGCGGGCCGCGCGACGCAGGGCGTGCGTATCATCAACCTGCGCGAGGGCGACGCCATTGCTTCGGTGATGGCCGTACCGGCAGCGGGCGATGAAGACGAAGAAGTACAATCCGCAGAGGTCGCTGCAACCGGGAATGACGCCACTCCCGAAGCGGACCGTCCGGCGGAGGAGTAACGAAGAAATGACTTTAAAACATTAAAATTCAATCTGTTATGAAAAAAGTATTTTTGACGGTCCTTGCGGTGGCTCTCGTAGCAGTTACTGCCGTTCAGGCCCAGAAAGTAAACAAGTCGGCGCTTGTATCCAAGATCGAGAAGAGCGACGCCGACATCGCCGATGCGAAGAAGGGCGCCAAGGCTGCGACGTGGATCAACCGCGGCAAAGCCTTCTACGAAGCGGCTATCGAACCGACGAAGAATCTTTTCGTCAATATGGACGCCGCGATGCTCAAGCTGGCCGTCGGCGAACCCGCCTCGACCGAATCGGTGACGCTCGTCAACGTTCCCTACGAGGCTTGGGTCTATCCTTGGTTCACGGCATATATCAAGGACGGCAAGATCGCGACTTGGAGCCAGACGCAGTGGGTGATTGAAGACGCTCCCGCCAAGGCTATCGAAGCCTACAACAAGGCTTATGAAATGGACCCCAAGACGGCCGATAAGGTCAAGGAGGGTCTCAAGCAGATCAGCGACTTCTGCTCGCAGGTGGGCAACACGGGTATCGACACCGGCAATTACGCCGATGCCGCCGACGCCTATGCACTGGCTTTCGAAGCCCAGTCCAGCCCCGCTCACGGCAATCCCGAACCCGCGCTGCTCTACTATGCGGGTTATCTGCGCACGGTGGACGGCGCTGCGAACCCTGCATCGTACGTCATCGGTGCCGATTACCTGAACAAGGCGCTCGATCTGGGCTATAACGACGAGGAAGGCAATATCTACTATTACCTTTTCCACTGCTATTACGGCCAGAAGGACGCCGACAAGGCCAATGTCCTGAAAGCCAAGGATGCGCTGGTCGCCGGTATCAAGAAGTTCCCGAAGAACGAGCGCATTCTCGACGGTCTGGTGCAGCTCTATACCAATCCTGAGGATTCGGTGGGCGACCCCGCCGACTTGGTGGCGCTGATCGACGCGGCTATCGAGAGCAATCCGGAGAATGTGGACCTCTGGTTCGGCCGCGGCCGTATCTTCTTCGCGCTGAAGCAGTACGACGAAAGCATCGCATCGTTCCGGAAGGTCGTCGAACTGAAACCCGACCTCTTCGAAGGCAACTACTATCTGGGCGTGTTCTACACGATCAAGGCCGACGAGATGAACAAGGTGATGAACGAGAAGCAGTACAGCAGTCAGGCCGCTTACGATGCCGACCTGAAAGCCGCCAATGCGGTCTATATGGAGGCTATTCCGTGGTTCGAGAAGGCCCACGAGCTGAAAGCCGACGACTTCAATACGCTCGACATGCTCAAGCAGCTCTGCTTCCGTCTGCGCGACGAACCCGGCATTCAGGAGAAGTACGACAAATACTTCCCGCTCTGGAAAGCCGCCAAGGGCGAATAACCGCCGCATAACGGGCGGGACAGCCCTCCGGCAATATGAAACCACCCGGCTCCGCAGGAGTCGGGTGGTTTTTTGTTTGCGCTCTTTTGTCCGGCGCTTTATCCGATGCTATGTCCGGTGCGCACTCCGAATAAGGAATAGCCCTCGAACTCAGTTCGAGGGCTATTCCTTCTCCAGCTCCATCTGCCGCAGTATTCCCCGCCGATCGAGGATAAAACGCTTCATCAGCCGGAAGTGGGAGGTCTCCTCCAGCTCGGTCGGTTCCAGCCCGCGGTCCGTGATTTCGTATATCTCGGCGTCGGGGTAGGACATGATGATCGGCGAGTGGGTGCTGATGATGAACTGCGACCCCTGCTCGGCCAGCTGCTTCATCCGGCACAGCATGTACATCTGGCGCGAGGGCGACAGTGCGGCTTCCGGCTCGTCGAAATATAAAGTCCGTGTCCGAAGAGCCGGTGTCCGAGCAGCGCCAGAAAACTTTCGCCGTGCGACTGCTGGTGCAGCGACTTGTCGCCGTAATATTTCAGTACGCCGTCGGCGACGTTTTCGATTTCCGTCGCCACGTTGTAGAAACTCTCCGCCCGCAGGAAATAGCCGTCGCGCGGCTGGAGTCCGCGTCCCAGAACGACATGTTCGTAAAGGTCCGAATGGCTGGCGCGCGTTGCGAACCGGAAGTTCTTGGACCCTCCTTCGGGATTGAATCCCGCCTTGACGGCTATGGCTTCGAGCAGCGTCGATTTTCCCATGCCGTTCTCGCCCATGATGAACGTCACGGGCCTGCGGAATTCCAGCCGCCGGAAGTTGGCCAGCGCCGGAACGGTGTACGGATAGGTCTGCGGCGTTTCGTCCTCCTCTTTCAGGCGGACGTATTTGATGTAGAGCGAATCAGGGGTCAGTTCCATGGCGGTCAGACTGTCGCTTTCACATAGATCGACCGCAGGCGGTGCGTCATGAAGTATTGGAGCACCCCGCGCAGGAACATGTAGAGCGTGAACGCCAGCCAGAGCGCGTTGTTGCCGATTATCGCGTAGCCGACGTAGAAGATGCCGAAGTAGGCCGCCGTGGCCCAGAACATCGAGTTGCGCATGACGCGCGTCTCGGTCGCTCCGACCATGATGCCGTCCATGATGAAGGGCATGGCGCTGGCGACCGGAATCAGGATGATCCATACGATATACTCTCCCGCCAGCTCCACGATCGTCGCGGCATTGGGCGCCGTGCTGTCCACGAACAGCCCCACCAGTTCGCGCCACCAGCCGATATAGATGCCTACGAACAGCACCGACACGACCGTGCCCCACGCGATGCAGCGGCGCAGGCAGTCGCGCAGCGCCCCTTCGTCGCGTGCGCCGATGAATCGGCCCGTCAGGGCTTCGGCGGCGTATGCGAATCCGTCGTTCATGTACGAGAAGAGCGTAAACAACTGCAGCAGCAGCGTGTTGACGGCCAGCAGCGCCGGTTCGTCCATGCGGGCCGACGCCCCTGTGAAGAAGGTGTAGACGGCCACGATGCAGAACGTGCGCAGCATGATGTCGCGGTTTACGATGAAGAAGGTCCTGAGCGGTTTCAGGTTCACCACCTCCGCCCAGTCGATTCCGGTCAGTATCCTGCGGTAGCATGCGAAGAGCAGCAGGGCGGAGAGGGCCACGCCCGTCCACTGCGCGATTACCGAGGCGTAGGCGATGCCGACGATCCCCATGTCCAGTCCGAATGCGAACCAGAGGCTGCACAGCACATGGACCACGTTGACCGTGATGGCCGTGAACATCGGTATCAGCGCGTTCTGCATTCCCGTAAACCAGCCGTTGAAGCCGAACAGCAGAATCCCCGCCGGCACGGCCCAGATGCTGTCTCTTATACACATCTCCGAG
>ENA-OWXQ01000944-OWXQ01000944.1-human-gut-metagenome-genome-assembly--contig:-NODE-944-length-12262-cov-8.23421_pt1 | contig 12262 bp, 9 predicted proteins | sample MGYA00249246_ERZ652059 | MGnify/ENA primary metagenome ERZ652059 (study PRJEB26925, sample SAMN05827064) | human gut metagenome | biome: ENVO:2100002; feature: ENVO:00000062; material: ENVO:00002003...
TGTATAAGAGACAGTATCTGTCTTACGCACAAGGAACTGCTCGGAACGTGGCAGCAGAACGCAGAACGTTTTGCGGTAGGTGAAACCGTTCCCGGCATTGTAAGGTCGATAGAGGACTACGGGATTTTTATAGAGCTTGCACCGAATCTCGCAGGGCTGGCTGAGCTTAAAAGCGGAATAAAGGTAGGAGATTGCGCCTGCGTGTATATCAAGGCGATTATACCCGAAAAGATGAAAATCAAACTGATAATTGTAAACTGCTGTGATGACGGCTGTGTTCCGCTTGAAGCACCGTATTTCATTACGGAGGGGCATATTGACCGGTGGGTGTATTCCACTCCCGATGCGCCGAAGTACATAGTTACGGATTTCAGCGAATAGGCGGGTGCGGCTGTGAGCCGCTTCAAGTTCCGCCTTTGGAATTGTCCGAGCTATCCGCAGGATAGCAAAACGGCGGGATTACACAAAGCAATAATTAATGAATAAAGCGGTTACAGTGCTACACTGTGACCGCTTTTGTATTATTATCGCTAACTGCCCCTCGCCCCATACAACTCATTTCAAAATCCGCACTATCCCTTGCCATGCACTATATTCTTGGCTCCCTTGTCAAAGGGAGCTGGATTGCGACAAGGCTACTTCTTATTATAAATTGCAACATTTTGCGATTTTATCAACGTTAATATTCGCTCAACCCTATCTGTCGCAAGACTGAGGGATTGCTCTCCATCCGCACCATCAATTAGTTTTTCCGCACTATCTTCCTCCACACTCTCCAACACAAAAAATCCGCCATTAGAGTAAACAGCGGATTCTTTATATTCAATTCTCAGCACTTGTTAAAATGGTGTCCGGCAGTAAAGCGATAATGCTTTAACAGCGGCCCACCGCAACCGCCACTCCGCACTATCCCTCGAAAAACACTATCACACTTGCCTCCCTTGTCAAAGGGAGGTGGATTGACGGCAAGGCACAAACTGTTGCTTTGTTGCTTTCTGCTTGCGATATGCCCACCCTTTTTATATTGCAAGCTTTTCTGCCGTCAAGACGGAGGGATTGCTCTCCATCCGCACCATCAATTAGATTTGCCGCACTATCACCCTCGCTTTTCGTAGGGGAGTGGGCTCGCCCCTCCCGTTGAATCGAAGTTATTGATTTTCTCGGCGTTTTTAATCTGTTAAGTATCAAGGGTAAAACGCAATTCCTTTTTACATTATAACTCTATTAACTTGTTTTTGATAATTGCAGTGATGTTTCGGGAGGGGCAAGCCCCTCCCCTACAAAATTTTCCAACACAAAAATCCGCCATTTGCAATAAACAGCGGATTCTTTATATTCAATTCTCAGCACTCGTCAAAATGGTGTCCGGCAGTAAAGCAATAATGTTTTAACAGCGCCCACGTCACCCCACCGTGACCGCCGCTCCGTACTATCCCCCGAAAAACACTATCACACTTGCCTCCCTTGTCAAAGGGAGGTGGATTGACGGCAAGGCACAAACTGTTGCTTTGTTGCTTTCTGCTTGCGATATGCCCACCCTTTTTATATTGCAAGCTTTTCTGCCGTCAAGACGGAGGGATTGTACTCCGCCAGCACAATTATTTTAATAGGCATAATCTTAATCGACACTTCGCCGCAAAAAAGCGATCACAGCATATCACTGTAACCGCTTTTTTTGATTATTGCTTTGTGTAACCCCGCCGTTTTGCCATCTTTAAAAGATATATAGCGTTATTAAAGACGGAACTTGAAGCGGCTCACAGCCGCCCGCCACCTTAGTCCTCAAGCCCCTTGAGCGCCTGAAATTCTTCCTTCTTGATTCTTATTTTGCCGTCCTTGAGAAGCTTTACATCCTCCCTCTTGAATGCCGTAGCGGCGGCATCGGGATTCTTGTCAAGCTTTACCTTGAGTACGCCTGTCAGCAGGTTTGCATCCTCAACGATACCTCTGCCCTCGGCTGTTTCCACAAGAGCGCCGACCTTAGGAGTTATCGCAAGAAGCTCCTCATAGCAGTTCTGCTCATATTTAAGACAGCACATAAGTCGTCCGCAGGTGCCTGAGATCTTTGTGGGATTCAGCGACAGCGATTGCTCCTTCGCCATCTTTATGGACACCGGCTGGAATTCTCCGAGGAAGGTCTTACAGCAGAACGGTCTGCCGCAGATACCAAGTCCTCCGAGCATCTTCGCCTCGTCACGAACGCCGATCTGACGTAACTCTATTCTTGTACGGTAAACCGATGCAAGATCCTTTACAAGCTCTCTGAAATCCACTCTGCTTTCAGCCGTGAAATAAAATAATATCTTGCTTCCGTCAAAGGTGCAGTCAATATCAATAGGCTTCATTTCCAGCTTATGCTCGGTTATCTTCTGAGCAAAGACCTTCATTATCTCCTGCTCTTTTTCACGGTTCTTCTTCTGCGTTTCAAGATCCTTGTCGGTAGCTATGCGGATTATGCTCTTGAGCGGCTGTACCACCTTGTCGTCCTCGATCTCACGGTTCGCTATAACGACCTCGCCGCACTCAACGCCTCTTGCGGTTTCCACTATAACGTGACTTCCGCACTTGACCGTATTTTTATTCGGGGAAAAGTAGTATATCTTCCCGACATCCTTGAATCTGACTCCTATAATTTCAGTCATTTTTACCCTTTCTTATTTGCCTATTGTAAAACGGCAAACAGCTTTGCAGGTATATATGCCTGCATCAGCTTTACATTTATATTTGTTCCGTCCATAAGCGCAAAACCACTGAGCACCTCGTACAAGGCATACAGCCTTGCCTTAGTCAGACATAGCAAAGGCTCGCCGCCGGTTTCAAGCACTCTCAGCGACTCGGTCACATTCTCGTACAGTATCGTTATTACCCCGTACAGATCCTCCCTTGTCGTGCAGGCGGTCATTGCAGCTGCGGCCGAATATTCGTCTTTCTTCGATAATGCCTCTGTCACCTTTTTGGCTGTATCATACAGCTTTATGCGCTTTTCGTCAGAGAGTATATCCCGTATTCTGCCCGGATTTGTCCCGTACAGCTCTACCGCCCGTTTCGCCGTGTCACTGTCGTAACCGTTGTATTCAAGACAGGAAACGCATTCCTCCGCAGTCATGTCCGATACCGGTATGCACACGAGCCTCGACTTTATCGTTTCAAGTATCTGCGAGGTATTTGAGCAGGTGAAAATGTAACGGTTATATTTTGACGGCTCTTCTATCGCCTTGAGCAGAACGTTCTGCTGCTCCTCCGTCATTTCCTCGCAGTCCTCATAGATGAAAACACGGGTGTCGCTGTCATTGGGGAGCGTTGAAGCAAAGCATACATTATCACGCACGCTTTCCTTGCTGTACTTTTCGCCCTTGGCATAGATAACGTCTGCGTGTTCGCCCGATATGATATTCCGACAGCTTCTGCATCTGCCGCACGGCATATTGTTTTCGGGTTCACGGCACAGATACAGCATAGCGCACCACTTTGCGAAGGTGCGCTTGCCTATGCCTTTTTCACCCGTCAGCATTATTCCGTGGGGAAGCCTGTCGCTTTCGGCTGTTTCCGCCAGCAGAGCAGTCTCACGCTGTTTTCCGAACAGCTTTATGCTGTCACAGCTTGCATTGCTTGCAGACATCAGACTTTCTCAAATCTCTCTATGTTCGTCACAAAGATAGTCGCACCGCCGACAAATACCTCGACAGGAAAGCTGGTGTAGCTTCCTACGCCGTATGATGCGGCAGAAGGAACAAACTGCTTTCTCTTGTGCGAATGGTCCTTGATAATCTCGATTATCTCGTCTATCTTGTCGTCCTCAGAGCAGATAAGAAATGTCGTGTTACCTGACATTAAAAATCCTCCGGTCGAGGCAAGTTTGGTGGCCTGAAAGCCTGACTTTGTAAGCGATGATGAAACTGAATGAGCATCATCGTTATTTACGATCGCATATATTAATTTCATAAAGATTACCGTCCTTTCTGTATCGGGCTATCCTTGTGAGTTTGAATTTCGAAATAATTATAACACATTTTCTGTATAAAGTAAAGGCAATACGCATAAACTTCACCGCAAACTTTTGATACGGGCTTGATTTTCCACCGCCGAAATATCCGTTTTTGCGAAAAGTTCACCTTCAGCATAAATCATCAGCGTGACACTTTTCTGCATATTGTCCGTAAACGTACACTGCAAGCGGTTTTGCGGCCTGTTTTTCGCAAAGTAACTTCATCGTTTTTCATCACCTGTGATTTATGCCTGTTTTTTTTCGTCAGACAACTATCGGAATATCGGCTATTCCCTTGTCACGAAGTGCCCTTGCGGCGTCTATCGTGACCACCTCGCCCGGCATTATAAGCGGGATTCCGGGCGGACACGGTGCAACCGCACCTGCACACACCTTGCCGACCGTCATCATCACAGGCAGTCTTACCTTTCCCGAGAAGTACGCCTTCGCCGGCGAGCAGGCCGTCTGCGTCCTGATATGGACAGGCGGCGAGGGCAGGTTCCTTACGAAAACCGACCTCGGCGTATTCGCCCTCAGCACCGTCTTTATTGTCTCAAAATCGACATCCGTCGAGCCGCTTCCGAACAGCAGTACACAGCGGTATTCGTCAGCATATTCGCACTCTATGCCGAATTCCTTCAGCATCTCAGCCATAGCAAAGCCGGTCGAATGCACCGCCGCACAATCGAATGTCACCTTCATATAATCGCTCTGGCTCAGCACATATCCCATATCGGCACAGTGCCGCTTCAGCGCCGTTACCTTGTTGCATATTTCCGCTATATGAAAGGGTTTCTCGGCTATTGTACGGTTGCATCTGTCAAGGCTGTCAAGGATAAGATAGCTCGGGCTTGAGGTCGCCGTGAGAGCCATCGCCTCCTTCGCCATAGCGCAGTATTTCTCGTTTGCTATATGCAGATACGCTCCGCCGGTAAGCACGGGGAGCGTCTTGTGGGCGCTGTCTGCACACATATCCGCACCGAGCGTCATCGGGTGCAGATCGACAGGAGCAAATTTCAGATATGCGCCGTGTGCGTTGTCAACCAGTAAAGGTATACTGTGCGAATGGCACACCTCCGCTATAGCGGAAATATTGCTCATACCGCCGTAATAATCAATTGAATTTATAAATACCGCAAGCGTTCTTGAATTGATTTTTGCCTCTATGCTTTCGGGAGTAACGGCGGCGCTGAGGTATTCTTCGGGATATACCCAGGATGGAATAAGCCCCAGCAGGATGCAGGAATTTATAAAGCTGCGGTGCGAATATCTGCCGGCGATAACGTGATCCTTGCTGTTGCCCCTCAGCTTTGCAAGGGTGAGCATTGTCTGTATCGCAAGCGTACTTCCCGAGCAGGAGTACAGCGTTCTCTTACTGCCGAATAGCTTTGATGCGTTTTTCTCGCTTTGTGCTATTATGCCCTTTCCGCCGTTTGTATCGGTGTCATAAAGGCTGTCCGCTCCGTCAATTTCGGTAATGTCAAGCGGATCCTCCGTTCCCTTATGCCCCGGCATATAACAGCGTATCGTATGACTTTCACTGTTCTTTACAAGAAAATCGTGTATCGGCATTGCCATTTCTTCGGCAAAATCTGAAATTTCCATATACTCTCCTTCTTAGTGCGTCTGTCCTTTTCCCGTTTGGATAAGCAAATATCCCATATCAGTTATTATTCTAACATATTCTGACGATATTTTCAATTTTTTTGCGATAAAAAACAGAAAAAAGGTTGAATTATTCTCCGCTTTTCATTATAATTATAATCAGCAGTAGTACGAAATACGAAAAATAAAATCAAAGAATACTCTGTAAGCCTTTGCGGGTTTACAGAATTTCAAGAAAGGGAGTAAATAAAATGCCGGCACCTAAAAGAAGAGGCAGACCGAGAAAAGAAGAATCTGCCGCAAAAAATACAAGCGAAAATAAAAAGACCACAGCTAAATCAGCCACAGCAAAGAAAACTACGGCAAAGAAGCCGTCAGCATCTGCTAAAAAGACGCTGAAACCGCAGGGAGATACGGTTTTTGCGCTTGATATAGGCACAAGGACGGTCGTAGGCGTGCTGGGCTTTATGGACGGCGATATTTTCCGTGTGACCGATACCGAGAGCGTTCCGCATCTGAAGCGTGCAATGATAGACGGACAGGTAGAGGATATTGAGCAGGTAGCAAAGGTAGCACGCACCGTAAAGGAAACGCTTGAGCAGAGAAACTCCATCAGGTTGACAGAGGTTTCTATAGCCGCCGCAGGCCGTGCGCTCAAGACCTACCGTGTGTCGATGGATTTTGACGTTTCGGATAAGAACACTATCACAGCGGATATGGTACGCACGATGGAGTGCGAAACGATACAGAAGGCACAGAAAGGGATAGATGAGAAGTACAGCAACGAGGATGCTGTATTCTACTGCGTGGGTCACTCGGTAGTGCATTATTACCTTGATGATTACGCAATGGTAAACCTTGAGGGGCATAAGGGTGACAAGGTCACTATAGAGCTTATCGGTGCATTTCTGCCCGAGGTCGTAGTAGAGGGTCTGTATGCCGCTACGGACAAGACGGGGCTTAAGGTAAAGAGTATGACGCTCGAGCCTATCGCCGCAATGAACGTTATAATCCCGCCGGAGATACGGCTTATCAATATTGCTCTCGTGGATATAGGCGCAGGTACGTCTGATATTGCGATAGCCCGTGACGGCGCTATAGTAGCCTATGCGATGGCAACAGTTGCAGGCGATGAGATAAGCGAGGATATTGTAAGGAAATTCTTCGTTGATTTCAATATGGCGGAGAGCATGAAAATACAGGCGAGCGGCGACACGGACAGCATTACATACCGTGACATTTTCGGCAGGGAGCAGACAATATCTAAGGCTGATTTCTTCGAGAAATGCAGTCCGTCCGTTGACAGCCTTGCGGATGTGATAAGCCAGACGGTATGCGACGCAAACGGTCAGAGCCCTGCCGCAATGTTCCTTATAGGCGGCGGAAGTATGGCTAACGGCCTTGCGGACGCACTTGCGGACAAGCTCGGAATAGATCACGGAAGGGTCGCTGTAGGCGGTCAGGAATTTATGAAAAACGTTGATGTGGGCGACAGGAAGCTGGGTCCTGAGTATGTAACTCCTGTCGGCATTGCGGTCACTGCCTGCACCAATATGGCGTATGATTTCTCGACAGTTACGCTAAACGGCGAGCAGGTAAGGGCGTTTGATACAAAGTCGCTCAGCGTATTTGAGCTTCTCGGCTCGGCAGGCTTCAAAACCTCTCAGATAATGGGACACAGCGGCGCAGGGCTTAAGTTCATTCTTAACGGCGAAACGAAGATACTCAAAGGCACTGCGTTCACTCCTGCGGTAATCACTGTAAACGGCAAGCCTGCCGCACTCACAACAAAGATAAAGCAGGGCGACAGCATAACGCTTACGCCTGCGGTGAACGGCGAAAACGCACACGCATTTGTCCGTGATTATGCGGACGATATTTCAAGGGTAAGCGTCATATTCTGCGGTGAAAATGCGGTAGCCGGAAAACGTGCCTACGCAAACGGAAAAGAAGTAGGCAAGGACTATGAGATACAGCCGCTTGACAATATAGAGATACACGACGCAAGAACGCTCGGAGCGTTCCTTATGCAGTACGGCGGAGATACGCAGACCGCAACCGTATATGTAAACGGCGAGGAAAAGCCCGAAAGCTATGTTCTTTGTGACGGGGATATACTGGGCTTTGATAAAGGCTCGTCTTCTGAAGCGGTACAAGCCGCCGCTGCCGCTGAGAGCGCATCGGGAGTGCAAACGGCTGAGGATATACAGACAGCGGAGCAGGGGAATTTTGTATCCGTAATCTTCAACGGCGTTCCGACTGATCTTCCCGAAAAGGAGAGCAAAACTCCGTATATGCTTATAGACCTGTTTGAAAGAGCGGATATTGATATTGAAAATCCCACACGCAGACTTGTGCTTACGGTAAACGGTAAAAGTGCAAAGTTCACCGACAAGATACAGTCGGGCGACATTGTGGTAATAAAGCAGGAGGACTGACTTGCATATCAGGAAACTAACGGCACTCACGCTTGCCGTCATAATGCTTGCCGGCTGTTCGGAAATCGACTATTCATCAGTTGCTTCAGATGGCAGTGCGGATACCTCGTCAAACGGGGAAACATCTGTACCGCAGGCGAGTATTGTGACCGAAAATAAAACCAAAGAATACAAAATCAACAAATCAAATTTCAGCTATGTTCTTGAAGCGGAAAAGACGGAAGGAACAAAGCTGATCTCGGATGACAGAAAGTACAGCGGCGAGGGATATATCACAGTTGACGCTTACAAATCGGTAACGTTCGATATGGAAGTGCCTTCGACACAGTTTTACGATATTGCGATAAACGCACTGTCCGATGACGGCGGAAGCATCACTCTTATTGTTGACGGCGACAAGCAGATAAACAGCGAAAACGGCAGCTATAAGCGTATGAACGGCGAACTGTACGGAGCGTATAACATAGTACAGAGCGATACGTTCGAGAGTCATTCGTTATGTCCCGTATATCTTACGCAGGGAACGCACAGGATAACTCTCCAGACGGTAAAAAACAGCGTTTCGTTGGACAAGATAACTGTAAAGAACACAGAAAAAGCGGCCGATAAGCGTTACTCGCAGGCAGGAACGTGGATCTCGGGCAAGGATGTAAATACCGACCGTATTGAACTTATGGATTATCTCAAAAGCATTTACGGCAGGAAAACGCTTACGGCACAGGCCGTAACGCCTAACACGAATACCGAAATTGACGCAATCGTAAAGAACACGGGACGGTTTCCTGCGATAAGAGCGAGTGATCTAAGATACTATACGGCAAGCGGTGCAAAGCTTGTGAAAAACAACACGGATATTCAGCTTTCACAGGAATGGGCTAAAAACGGCGGTATAGTGTCATACACTTGGTACTGGTATACGCCTATAGGAAAGACTACCTTCTACCGTGAAGAAAGCACATTTGACATCGGTGCGGCTGTAAGCGACTATGAGGATCTGGCGGTAATGAATGAGGAATCGCTGGCACAGCTTCTTGAGGACGAAACCATATCGGAGGAATGCTATGCTGTGCTGTCGGATATGGACGCAATAGCAAAACAGCTATCCGTTCTCAAGGACAGCGGTGTTACGGTGCTTTTCCGACCGCTGCCTGCAAGCAGTGCGGGGCTGTACTGGTGGGAAAAGAACAGCAAGACTTATAAATGGCTGTGGCAGACTATGCACAGGAGATTTGACGAACTGTACGGGCTGTCAAACCTGCTGTGGATATACACGGCGGATATTGACCCTCAGATGTTCCCCGGTGACGATTATGTCGATATAGTCGGCTGTGACGTATATGACAATACCGATACCGCTCATCTTGCGGCGATGTATGCAACGGATTCATTGTCGCTTAACAAGCGTATGCTGGCACTCACGGAGTGTGCCGTATATCCGGACCCTGACATAATGGCAAGGGATAACACAATGTGGCTGTGGACGGCTATGTGGAACGGTAAATATCTTATCAACGAAAGCGGAGAGCTGACGGGCGACTATATATCGGTAGAACAGCTGAAGAAATTCTACAATCACGAGGCTACTGTCACAAGGGACGAAATAGGAAAACAGAAAGAATAACAGGCGGTGAAACAAGGTGAGCGGAAAACAGAAGATATACGATAAGCTGATAAGCGGCAACGCTTCCGTGCAGAACCGTTATTTTTCATTCGTTTCATCTCACGGCAGGCTTCACAGGGTAATGCCCGCAGCGGCGTGGGGGTACGCATTGCTGCTATATCTTAAGTACAGCGTGTTTCATTTTCCCGACAGGAAATTCGGAGAATACTCACTGTCGGCTGAGGAAACGGCGGAACTTTTGTGCAAAGCAGATGTAGTATCGTTTGATATTTTCGATACGCTGATTTTCCGCAGTGTTTCCCCAAAAGAAGTTTTCGACAATACGGGCAGAACGCTTGGCATAGAGAATTTCGGCAAAATCAGGGCCGACAGTGAAAATGAAGCAAGAAAAGAAAAGAAAGAGCCGTGCATAAATGATATTTATCGTATTATAGCCGTGAAAGCAGGGCTTACGGACAAAGCCGCCGAAGAAGCAGTGAAAGCCGAATGCAATGAGGAAATTTCGGTTTGCCGTGCCGACCCGTTTATGCTTGATGTGTACGGCAGGGTAATCTCCTGCGGAAAAACGGTTATTATCACGACCGATATGTATCTTCCTGAAAGCGTTATCTCGAAGCTGCTTTGCGACAACGGGTTCAGCGGTTATGAAAAGCTTTTCGTTTCGTGCGAATACGGGTGCGGAAAATCGGACGGAGGGCTGTATCGGATAATTAAAAACGAGTACGGCGGCAAGAGGATTGTTCATATGGGGGATAATTATATGAGCGATGTTCTGATGGCAGGAAAAGCCGGGTTTGAAGCGGTGTATTATCGCAGAAAAGCATAGATAAAGTAAAATCCGACAGGGCGTTCCTGTCGGATTTCGGTTTGTAGAAAAATTATTAATGTACTTCTATTATATCTTCTGGTATTTATCTATGACAACAAGCTACCGATAGTGCTATTTGTCGGACAGCACTTATCAATATGAAAGAGGGAAAGAACCAAAGCAATTAGAAAAAAACTTCTAAGCAATTACAATCCCAACCATAGTTGGCTCGGCTTGACCGAGAAACAGAAGCTCACCCCTTTTAAATGTTAGAGGGTAACAGCGTAATGATGGTGCTATGGGAAAACAATCCCCACCGTCACGGCTCGGATTTGTTTGAGAGATATTAAAGACAGATTTTCTGAACTTTGTATTGATAAAAGCCTAACTTTTACCAGCCGTGCCACCTCCCCTTTTTCGAGGGCGGGCATGGATGCCCGAAGTTGAACGCCCAAAGGCTTTGCATGGACGCAAAGCCAACAGAGCGTTCATTAAAAGGCAAGGGTGTTGGCGATTTTCGAGGGATAGTGCGGTTTTTTGAAAGGTTATTGTCGTGCAGTTGTAATGATGTACTCACGAAATTATTAATACTTTGTCGGTACGGAAAGTGTTTTAGGCGGTGTTGGTGATATGTTTAACAGTGCGGATTTAATAATAATCGGCTTTTCGACAGAGTGAAATCCGACAGGGTGTTCCTGTCGGATTTGTTTTTATATGCCTTCAAAATCCCATTCGGGAGTGTACTCGAAGGTAGCACTTTCTTTATCCTGCGTGTAGCCGTCAAAGCCAAGCTGAGCGGCGTAATCGGTAACAGAGTTATATTCAAAAGTGGTAAGTTTTCTTGAAAGATTCTTTATTTCAAGGGCTTTTCCGCAAGGTGTGTACTGGCGCATAAGGCTTATCCTTATATCGCTTACAGGAACGGTGGCTTTAAGTATATCAAGCACCTTCATACTGTCGTGACGGCAACCGGGAAGTACGAGGTGGCGGACAAGAACGCCCTTTTTCATCATACCGTTTTCATCAAACTGTACCTTTCCTGTCTGCCTGTACATTTCTGCAATCGCCTTTACCGCAACGGAAGGGTAGTCGGGTGCGGAGGAATATTCACGGGCAAGGTCGGGAGAAGCATACTTGAAATCGGGCAGATAAATGTCAATCAGCCCGTCAAGTATTTTCAGCGTTTCTACCTTTTCGTATCCGCCGCAGTTATAAACTACCGGTATATGAAGCCGTGGCTTTATGCTTGTCAGCACTCCGGCTATAATATCGGCATAATGAGTGGGTGTTACAAGGTCGATATTATGCGCACCTTTTTCCTGAAGCTCGAGCATTATTTCGCCGAGCCTTTCCGGTGTTATTTCCTTGCCGAAGCCGTCACGGCTTATGGGCATATTCTGGCAGAATATACATTTCAGCGAACAGCCGGAAAAGAATATAGTTCCTGCGCCTCTGCCGTCCGTTCCGGAAATGCACGGCTCTTCTCCGAAGTGGAGTGACGCTTTGGCTGTTTTAAGTCCTTTTACGGAGCAGGCGCCTGTTGTTTTACTGCGGTCTATACGGCAGTTGCGAGGGCAAAGTGTACATAGTGGCATATTGTTCTCCTTTAAAAAACCGCTCCTGTTACGGAGCGGTCAGGTCTGTAGAAATAGTGTTTTGCTTGAAGTGGTTCTGTTATATCATTCAGCTTAGACCACGATAGCAAGCTACCGATAGTTCTTTTTGTCGGACAGCACTTCTCGGGTTCGCTATTCCAATCAATGCACCTGTCAATATGAAAGAGGGAGACAACCAAAGGGATCAGG
>ENA-OWXQ01000949-OWXQ01000949.1-human-gut-metagenome-genome-assembly--contig:-NODE-949-length-12222-cov-8.76938_pt1 | contig 12222 bp, 9 predicted proteins | sample MGYA00249246_ERZ652059 | MGnify/ENA primary metagenome ERZ652059 (study PRJEB26925, sample SAMN05827064) | human gut metagenome | biome: ENVO:2100002; feature: ENVO:00000062; material: ENVO:00002003...
GCCTGATTGTTCGGATGGATGGCGGCGGCGGCTTCCGGGTCGGCGGTCTGCAGCTCTTTGTACATGGCCTCCGGGCCTTTTTCCGCCATCTCTGCGGCCAGCTGTTCCCGCAGGCCGTCCGGCGTCTTCTCGGCGGCAAAGCGGACACCGTACAAAAAGCTCTGGACATAGAGGCCCGTGCCGCCCACGAGGATGGGCAGACAGCCCCGGGCGGAAATGTCAGCCTCGAGCGTTCCGGCCAGCGCGACGAAATCCGCCACACTGAAGAGCTCGTCCGGCTCCAGAATATCCACCGCATGGTGCGGGACGCCGTGGGTCTCGTCGGGCGCGACCTTCGCCGTACCGACGTCTAATCCTTTATAGATCTGCATCGAGTCGGCGCTGATGACTTCGCCCTCAAAAGCTTCGGCCAGCGCCACGCCGAGAGCGGTCTTGCCGGTGGCAGTGGGGCCGACGACGGCCAGCACCGGATGCTTCTGATTTCTATCACACGATTCGGCCAAACTGCTTTTCCAGCTCCTTTCGGGTGAGTTTGAGAACGCAGGGGCGCCCATGGGGGCAGAAGGGCGGCACTTCGCCGGAGAGAATTTTTTCGGCCAGCGCCATCAGCTCCTGCGGCGAGGTGTGGTCGCCCGCCTTGATGGCGGCGCGGCAGGAAATGGAGTGGAGCACCCACTCCGTCCGCTCGTTCAGGGCGTCGCGGCTGCCGTGGGCCAGCTTTGCCGCCAGCTCGACCAACAGATCTTCGGCACTGCTCTGCTCCACATCAGCGGGGACCGAGCGCAGGCAGACCGAGCTGCCGCCAAAATCGCTCACCTCGAGGCCGGCGCTTTCCAGCAGGTCGAGGTTGGTCAGCAGAGCAGTCTTTTCCTCGGCGGAGAGCTCCACCACCAGCGGCTCCAGGAGGAGCTGGCTGGGGACATCGCCGTAGTGGGCGGCCAGCTTCTCGAAGAGCTGGCGCTCGTGGGCGGCGTGCTTGTCAATGATGCAGATCTCGTCGCCCCGCTCCGCGAGGATATAGGTGCGGAAGATCTCGCCCACATACCGAAGGGGCTCGGGGCCGTCCTGAACGTCAAAGCCCAGCTGCTCCGGGGCTGCGCTCTGCTGCGGCTCATCCGAAGCCTCCGGCAGAGGCGGACGCTCCGGTTCATCCGGGGCAGGCTCCCACGCGGCCATGTGGTCGCGGGTGACATCCGGCAGGTCGATGTCTGCCTCGATGTCCAGCTGTGACTCACTGGATGCAGCCCGGAAGGGCGGCGGCTCAAGGACGCTTTCCTCCTGCGGCGGCTCAGGACTGTGGAGGGCAGCATTCATCGGAAGAGGCTCGGAGGCCGCAACCGTTGTCCATGTGTGTTCCGATGCCGGCGCAGCCTTTTCCGGGGCTTTTACGGGCAGCGGGAGGATGTCCCGCTCCGGGGCAGAGGGCTGTGTCGTGCGGGGTGTCACAGACGCTGCCGGTGCCGCCGGGCGGAAAGGTTTTTCCTCCGGGTGCGGCAGGCTTCCCGGCTCTGCCTGGCCCGAAATCACCGCCGAAAGTCCTGTAAAGCTATTATTCTTTACAGCATTTTTTCCTTTATTTCCGCTATTTTCATGTTCGTTGGATGCATCATCCTCTTTCTCGCTGTCAAAGACGAACTGTCTCTCCCCTGTACCCGGCTGGCTCAGTGCCAGCTTGACGGCATGGTAGACGAGGTCGAAGATGTCGTTTTCCCGGGCAAAGCGGACTTCTGTTTTTGCCGGATGGACGTTGACATCCACAAGGTCGGCGGGCATCTCAAGAAGCAGGATCCCTCCAGGAAACTTGCCCTGCATCATAGTACCCTTGAACGCCATCTCCATGCCCGCCATCATGGTGCGGTTGCGGACATAGCGGCCATTGATATAGAAATACTGCATACTGCGGCTGGCGCGGCAGCTGCGGGGCTGGGTGATGAGACCCCAGACGCGGTAGACACCCTCACGGTTATCCACCTCCACGAGGTCACGGCTGAACTCCCGGCCCAGCACGGCGTAAGCCGCGCTGCGGAGCTGGCCGTCACCGGGGGTGACATACTGCTGCTTGCCTTCGCGGATGAACTTGAAACTCACCTCGGGGTGGCTCAGGGCCACATGGCCCACGATGTCGGCCACGAAAGTACCCTCGCTGGAATCCTTTTTGAGGAATTTCATCCGGGCGGGCGTGTTGAAAAAGAGGTCACGGACCCGGATGGTGGTGCCGACGCCTCGCGCACCCGGCTCGATGGGCTGCTCTTCCCCGCCCTCGATCCGGTAGAGGGAAGCGCACTCGTCGGCCTCGGTGCGGGTGAGCACTTCGACGCGGGCCACGCTGGCGATAGACTGTCTCTTATACACATCTGACGTCAGATGTGTATAAGAGACAGCGGTGCGGGTGAGCACTTCGACGCGGGCCACGCTGGCGATAGAGGCCAACGCTTCGCCGCGGAAGCCCAGCGTGTGAATACTGGTGAGGTCGTCTTCCGTCCGGATCTTGCTGGTGGCATGGCGGATGAAAGCCGTGGGGATGTATTTTGCCTCGATGCCGGTGCCGTTGTCGCTGATCTCAATCAGACGGACGCCGCCCGACTCGATGGAGACGGTGATTTGAGACGCACCGGCGTCGATGGAGTTTTCCAGAAGCTCCTTGACGACCGATGCGGGCCGCTCAACCACCTCACCGGCGGCAATGAGTTCTGCCGTGTGCTTGTCGAGAACGTGTATCTCTGCCATTCGTTTCCCTCCGTTTCAAATAAAATCAGCCATTCAGGCTGCCGCTCAGGGTCTTTTTCAGCTCATACAGGAAGTTCAGTGCCTCGATGGGGGTCAGGGTCTCAACGTCCAGTGCCTCGAGCTTTTCCATCATCTCGCTGGGGACGGCAGGCGAAGAATACTCCTGCAGGGCGTCGAAATCCATCTGCTCCACCTTGTTCTTCGGGGCAGACGCTTCCAACGTGCGCAGCACCTCGTGGGCGCGGCGGGTCACGGTGCCGGGCAGACCGGCCAGCTTCGCCACCTCGATGCCGTAGCTGTCGTCGGCGGGGCCGCGGATGATGCGGCGGAGGAAAGTGATGTCCTCTCCCCGCTTCTTGACTGCGATGTTGTAGTTTTTGACGCCCTCGATGGCCCCTTCCAGGTCCGTCAGCTCGTGGTAATGGGTAGCGAAGAGGGTCTTGCAGCCGAGGCCCTTGGCCGGGTCGGAGATGTGCTCCACCACGGCCCGGGCAATGCTCATGCCGTCGAAAGTAGAGGTGCCGCGGCCAATTTCATCCAGCACGACGAGGCTCTTGGGGGTGGCGTTCTTGAGAATTTCGGCAACCTCGGTCATCTCGACCATGAAGGTGGACTGGCCGGCGGCAAGGTCGTCCGATGCGCCGATGCGGGTAAAGATGGCGTCCACGACGCCCACATGACAGCTGGTCGCCGGGACGAAGGAGCCGATCTGTGCCATCAGAGCGATAAGAGCGTTCTGGCGCATATACGTCGATTTACCCGCCATGTTCGGGCCGGTGATGATGAGACAGCGGTCGGTGGTGCAGTTGAGTTTGGTATCGTTGGGGACGAAGAGGCTGCCTTTCAGCATCTGCTCGACCACCGGGTGGCGGCCCTCGGTGATGGTCAGCTCGTCGCTGTCATCCACCACAGGGCGGCAGTAGTTGTTTTCAGCGGCCACCTGCGCCAGCGCCGCCAGCACGTCCAGCTCGGCCACAGCATTTGCCGTCCGCTGGATGCGGTCGAGCTGGCCGCCGATCGTTTCCAGCAGTTCCGAGAAGAGCCGGTGCTCCAGCGCAATGAGACGCTCATGCGCACCTAAGATCTTGCTTTCCAGCTCTTTCAGCTCCTGGGTGATATAGCGCTCGCCGGAGGTGAGGGTCTGCTTGCGGATGTAGGTCTCGGGGACCATGGATTTATAGGAGTTGCTGACCTCGATGTAGTAGCCGAAGACGTGATTGTAGCCGATCTTCAGCTTGGGGATGCCGGTCTCCTGCCGCAGGCGCGTTTCCAGCTGGGCGAGGACGCCCTTAGTGTTGTCCCGGATGGAGCGCAGCTCGTCCACCTCGGGGTGATAACCCTTGGCGATGACGCCGCCGTCCTTGAGGGTGGAGGGCGCTTCCGGGTCGATGGCAGCGAGGATGGCCGCCTTCACATCGTCCAGCAGGTCGATTTGTCCTGCAAGCGCAGTCAACTCCGGGCAGCTGCAGCTCTCGGCCTGCGCCCGCAGTTCCGGCAGGCGCTCACAGGTCTGGGCCATCGTGTAGATCTCCTTGGGGGTGGCGGAACCGTAGACCGCGCGGGTCATCAGGCGCTCGAGGTCGGCGATGTAGTGGAGCTGTTCGATCAGATCGCCCCGCTGCATGGTCTGGTTCACAAGGCTTTCCACCGCGTTGAGGCGGCGGTTGATGGCGGCGCTGGAAATGAGCGGCTGCTCGATCCAGCTGCGGAGCATCCGCTTGCCCATGGCGGTGCTGGTCTTGTCCAGCACCCAGAGCAGCGTTCCCCGCTTTTCGCGGCCCCGCAGCGTCTCGGTCAGCTCGAGATTTGCCCGGGTGACCGGCGACAGGCTCATGAACTGAGCTTCATTATATGTGATGACCGTTTTCAGGCGCTCGACGCCTTTAATTTGCGTATCATGGAGATATTCCAGCAGAGCGGCCATTGCCAGGCGGACAAGGCCGTCTTCTGCGATGCCGGTCTTTGCGGCCCAGTCGCGGCCAAACTGGTTCTCGAGGGAGATGGCCACGAGGCCCGGGGCGTACCGCTCCTCTTCCACCAGCTCGACGGCGCAGTTCATATTCTTTTTGATGTAGGCAGTGATCTCCCGGCAGTCCAGCAGGCCCGGATTCATCAGCACCTCGCTGGGGTGGTAGCGGCAGAGTTCCGCAATGACCGCCGGGGCGATCTTTTCCCGCTTGAGCTCGGTGATATGGGCCGTGCCGGTGGAGACATCCGCAAAGCAAAGGCCCGCTGCGCCGCCTTTCAGAAAAATACTCGCAATGTAGTTGTTTTTGTCGTCCTGAAGCATACTGCTCTCGATGACGGTGCCGGGCGTGACCACGCGGATGATGTCGCGTTTCACAAGACCCTTGGCCTTGGCCGGGTCTTCCATCTGCTCACAGATGGCGACCTTGTAGCCCTTCGAGATGAGGCGGGCCACATAGCCCTCATAGCTGTGGAACGGTACGCCGCACATGGGCGCGCGCTCTTCGAGGCCGCACTGCTTGCCCGTGAGGGTCAGATCCAACTCCCGCGAGACTGTGAGCGCATCGTCGAAGAACATCTCGTAGAAGTCACCGATGCGGTAGAAAAGAATCTCATCCTTATGTTGTTTTTTGATTTCCAGATATTGCTGCATCATGGGCGAAAGCTCTGCCATGACCGTTCACCTTCCTCCCCTAGTTGTCGGTTTGCCATCCAAAACCGCCTGTTGCAAGCAAAACGCGGCCCTGCATTGCACAGCCGCGTTTTGTGTTTCATGGTTTAAGCCTTAGTGGCAGCCGCCGCAGGTGGAGCAGCTGCCGGTGCAGGAAGCGGAAGGCTCCTGCACGGTCATGGGGTCGCCGCCGTTCATTGCAGTGTTGATGATGGCGTCGATATAGTTCACGAGGGCCTCGCAGTCGCGCTTTGCCTCGTTGTAGGCCACCATGCCGTCATCGGCCATGATCTTGCCGTAGAGGTCGTTCACCTTCTGGTTCAGCTCGGCGATGCGCTCATCGCTGCGCTCGGGCTTGCCGATCTCGTTGTTCAGGTCCATGCGGGCCAGATTGAACTCGCCGATGAGGTTCTGCAGTTCCTCGTCCTTGTCGTTCATCTTGCGGGCCTGGTCCATAGCCAGATAGCGGGAGTCGGTCTGAAGTGCCATGGCGGCACGCTTGAAAAGGTCGATGCAATCCATTGTAGTAGTCTCCTTTTATCGTTCCTGTGTTATATATTAGGATAGTGTATCCAGAATATCAATATTATTCCGAAAGTTCGCCCAGCAGGACGGTGGCACGGGCGCCCGTGAGGCGCACCATCGCATAGCTGCCCATGAGGGCGGGGTCAGCCTTGAACTCGACGGTAAGGTTGTTGTCCAGACGGCCCGAGAGGGTGCCTTCATTGCGGCCATAGCCCTCCACGAGGACGCGGACGGTCTGGCCCACCTGAGCCTTCACGAGGGCCATTGCGATTTCGTCCTGAACTTTGAGCAGGCGGGTCATGCGGTCGGTCTTCTCCTTGCGGGGGGTGGGGTCGGGCATATCTGCCGCCTTGGTGCCGGTGCGCTTGGAGTAGATGAAGGTGAACAGCTGCATATAGCCCACCTTCTGCACCAGCTCGAGGGTCTTCTGGAAGTCCTCTTCGGTCTCACCGGGGAAGCCCACGATGATGTCGCTGGAGAAAGTGATGCCGGGGACCTTCTTCCGGGCATACTCGATGAGTTCGAGGTAGTGCTCCACGGTATAGTGACGGTTCATCTGGACAAGCAGACGGTCCGAGCCGCACTGCACCGGCAGATGCAGATGCTTGCAGATCTTCGGCTGGGCCGCGATGGTGTCGATGAGTTTGAAGCTGGCGTCCTTCGGGTGGCTGGTCATGAAGCGGATGTGGTAGTCGCCCGGGACGGTGCAGAGCAGGTTGAGCAGGTCAGAGAAATCCACCTGCTCCTCGAGGCCCTTGCCGTAGCTGTTGACATTCTGGCCCAGAAGGGTGATCTCCTTATATCCTGCCTCCACGAGACTCTTGAACTCGGCGAGAATATCGCCGGGCTTGCGGCTCTTTTCGCGGCCGCGGACGTAAGGCACGATGCAGTAGGTGCAGAAGTTGTCACAGCCATACATGATGGGCAGCCAGGCACGGAACTCGCTCTCACGGCGGATGGGGATATTCTCCACGATGACGGGGCGCTGAGCCGGCTCCATGAGCACCCGCTTGTGCTTCTGCAATTTCTGAGCGATGAGCTGGGGCAGCGTGTCGATGCCGTCCACGCCGAACACGAGGTCTACGTAGGGGTAGCTCTGGCGCAGCTTTTCTACAACGTGCTTCTGGTTGGCCATGCAGCCGCAGAGGCCGATGATGAGGCCGTGCTTCTTCTCTTTCAGGCCCTTGAGCGCGCCCACGTTGCCGAAGACGCGCTGCTCGGCGTGCTCACGGACGGCGCAGGTGTTGAAAAGGATGAGGTCGGCGTCCTCGGGCTTGTCACACAGGCCGTAACCGATGTCCATCAGCACGCCCTTGATGCGCTCGCCGTCGTTGACATTCTGCTGGCAGCCGTAGCTGTGGACGAAGGCCAGCGGCGGGGTGTCATAGGCCAGCTTGACCAGCTCTGCCGCCGCGTTGTTATGTTCAAATGCTATGTACTCCAATGAAACCATCCTTCTCTGCCGCTGGGGACACACCTCCGGCAGCAGACATACTGATACTATAAAGAAAGCTCTTTATAGTATACCCTTTTTGGCCTTGGAGGGCAAGAGTTTATTTTTACTGAGCCCGCTTGGCGGCACACTTCTCGCACAGGCCGAACAGCACCACGGCGCAGTCCTGCACGACGCCCTTCTGGCTGCGCACCAGCTTCATCACCTGCTTTTCGTCCACGTCAGCGTCCACGACGCCGCCGCAGCAGTTGCAGTAGAGGTGGCTGTGCCAGCCCAGAGTGTGGTCGAAACGGTCAGCCTTGCCCGGGATGGAGACGCGGCGGACGCGGCCTGCATCTACGAGGCTGTTGAGGTTGCGGTAGACGGTACCAAGGCTCAGGCCGGGACATTCCCTGGCTGCGAGGTCGAAGATCTCCTCGGCAGTAGGGTGGTCGCAGAGCTGCTCCACTTTCTGCAGTACCAGCTCGCGCTGTTTGGAATAACGCATGGTCTTTCTCCTTTTTCTGATGGGGTGTGTATCGGGATAAAGGCCGGGTTCAGAGCTTGTCTTCCCCCTTGATCTTCGCCCAGTAGGCCCGGGCGGCCTGTTCGGTGCGGTTGTCGCCGAACGTATAGTATTTCACGTCCTTGAGCAGGTCTGGCAGATATTGCTGGTCCACCCAGTGATTCTCATAGTCGTGGGCGTACTTGTAGTTCTGGCCCTTGACGGCAGCATCCTCGCCGTCGAAGTGCTTGTTCTGCAGCTGGCGCGGGATGGGGCCGGTGCGCCCCGCCTGCACATCGGCGATGGCCGCATTGATGGCGTCGTGGGCGCTGTTGGATTTCGGGCTGGTTGCCACGAGAATGACGGCATCGGCCAGCGGGAGCCGGGCTTCCGGCAGACCCACCATGTTGGCTGCGTCCACTGCCGCCTTGACGATGGGGATGATCTGCGGGTATGCAAGGCCCACGTCCTCACAGGCGCAGACCATCAACCGGCGGCAGGCCGAAGGCAGGTCGCCCGCTTCCAGCAGACGGGCCAGATAGTGGAGGGCGGCGTCGGGGTCGGAACCGCGCATGGACTTCTGGTAGGCCGACACGATGTCGTAGTGGTCGTCGCCGTCCCGGTCGTACCGCATGGCCGTGCGGCGGGTGACCTGCTGTATCATCTCGAGGGTGATGTGCTTTCCGGTTCCGTCCACGGGGGCCGCCGTCACCACGAAATCGAGACAGCCCAGCGCCTTGCGCAGGTCGCCGCCCGCACTCTCGGCGAGGTAGGCGCAGGCGTCCTCGTCCATCACGACAGGCTGTGATTCCGACTCCGAGAGCTTTTTCAGGGCGTTGCGGATGCCCCGCTCCACGTCGGCGGCGGAGAGGGACTTGAATTCAAATACCGTACAGCGGGACAGCAGTGCATTATAGATGTAAAAGTAAGGGTTCTCGGTGGTGGATGCAATGAGGGTGACAGAACCGTCCTCGATGCACTCCAGAAGGCTCTGCTGCTGCTTTTTGTTGAGGTATTGTATCTCGTCGAGGTAGAGCAGGATGCCCCCTGCCCCGGCCAGCGTGCCGATGTCCTTCAGCACTGCTTTGATGTCACCGGTGCCGCAGGAAGTGCCGTTGAGCTTATGGAGGGTCATGCCGCTGTTCTCGGCGATGATGCGGGCGACGGTGGTCTTGCCCGTGCCGGAGGGGCCGTAGAAGATCATGTTGGGGATACGACCACTCTCGATGGTGCGGCGGAACACCTGTCCCTCGGCCAGAAGATGCTGCTGGCCGCAGACATCGGCCAGCGTTTTGGGGCGCAGGCGCTGCGCCAGCGGTTCGTTCATAGGTCTTCCCTCCAAAAATGATCATGAGAATCCTTCTCTTTTATAGTATAGCGCATTTTGCACGCCGCGGCAAGAGAAATAATGAAAATGATTCTCAGATAAACGACAAAGCATTTACAAATTTCGCAAAACATGATATGCTTGTGCCATTCCAATCAAGAAACGAGGGGAAATGTATGCGCGGAAAAAACATCTCTGCCGAAGACCTGACGGCCCAAAAAGAGCTGGCTCTGGAGGTCATCCGGCGGCTCAAGGCGGAGTATCCCGACGCAGGCTGCACGCTGGACTACGACCACGCCTGGCAGCTGCTGGTGAGCGTCCGGCTGGCGGCCCAGTGTACCGACGCCCGGGTGAATATCGTGGTGCAGGACCTGTTTGCAAAATATCCGTCGGTGGCCGCGCTGGCCGAGGCAGAGCCCGAGGACATCGAAGCCATCGTCAAACCCTGCGGGCTGGGCCGCAGCAAGGCCCGGGACATCTCGGCCTGTATGCGGATGCTGCGGGACAAGTACGACTGCAAGGTACCGACCACCTTTGAGGAACTGCTGGCACTGCCCGGCGTGGGCCGCAAGAGCGCAAATCTCATCATGGGCGACGTGTTCGGCAAGCCCGCCATCGTCACCGACACCCACTGCATCCGCCTGTGCAACAAGATCGGCCTTGTGGACGGCATCAAGGAACCGCAGAAGGTGGAGATGGCGCTCTGGAAGATCGTCCCGCCCGAAGAGGGCAGTGATCTGTGCCATCGTTTCGTGATGCATGGCCGGGCCGTCTGCAATGCCCGGAAGCCGGAGTGCGAAAAATGCTGTCTTTCGGACATCTGCCGCTACGCGCGGGAGGAAGCATCCAACGTCTGATCTTACATATTTCAGGAGGTTTTTCTTATGTTTGGTTTTATCTTCAGCCTTCTCATCGGTGCGCTGGCCGGTTCCATCGCAGGCCGCATCATGGGCAGTGAGACCAGCGCCCTGCGCAACATCGTGCTGGGCATCCTGGGCAGCTTTGTGGGCGGCATCCTCTTCGGCCTCGTGGGCCTGTCCGCTACCGGCCTCGTGGGTGAGATCATCGTCTCGGTCATCGGCGCCTGTGTCTGCATCTGGGCTGGCCGCAAGCTGTTCAAGTAAGCAGTCCATCTTGAAAATGCCACAGCTTTCAGGGGTGAAAGCTGTGGTTTTTTCGTTTCTGCCCGATGTCATTTTCTCTCAAACTATGCTATAATAAGGTTCGTGTCTGAAATTGGAAAGGAGCTTTTCTCATGGAAACTACGCATGAGTCGTCGAAACAGACTCTCTGCTCCGCACAGCCCGCCAAACCCTACGCTTTCAGCCGCAAGGTGTTCTGCGAGGGGATGCGGGACGGCGTACCGATCGCGCTGGGGTATTTTGCGGTGTCGTTCTCGCTGGGCATCGCGGCCCGGACAGCGGGCTTTACACCTTTGCAGGGCTTCGTGGCCAGCCTGCTCAACAATGCTTCGGCGGGCGAGTACGCCGCCTTTGCCCTCATTGCCAGCGGCGCGACCTATCTCGAGGTAGCCATCATCACCCTCATCGCCAACGCCCGCTATCTGCTGATGAGCTGTGCACTGGCCCAGCGGTTCGCCCCTGGTACGCCGTTTTTCCACCGGCTTATCATCGGCTATGACGTCACTGACGAGCTGTTCGGCATCACCATCGCCCGGCCGGGCTACCTGAACCCCTTCTACACCTACGGTGCCATCGCGCTGGCCGCGCCGGCGTGGGCTTCGGGTACGGCGCTGGGCATCATCGCGGGCAATCTGCTGCCCCTGCGGGCCGTCAGCGCACTGAGCGTGGCGCTCTACGGCATGTTCCTCGCCATCATCATTCCTCCGGCCCGGAAAGATAAGATCGTGGCCGCGCTGGTGGCCATCAGCTTTGCGCTGAGCTTTGCCTGCACCTATCTGCCGGGCATCTCCGCCCTGTCGGACGGCACCCGCACCATCATCCTGACAGTGGCCATTTCCTGCGCAGGTGCGCTGTTATTCCCCGTCAAGCAGAGTGAGGAGGTTGAGCAATGATCCGCAGCAACTGGCTTTACATCGCAGTGATGTTCGCAGTATCCTACACCATCCGCATCCTGCCGCTGACCCTCATCCGGAAGCCCATCAAAAACCAGTTCATCCAGTCGTTCTTGTACTACGTCCCTTACGTCACTCTGGCGGTCATGACCTTCCCGGCCATCGTCAACGCCACCCAGAGTCCGGCAGCTGGTGCGGTGGCGCTGGTAGTAGGCATTGCGGCGGCATGGTTCGGAGCCAGCCTGTTCCAGGTGTCGGTGGCCTGCTGCGCCGTCGTCTTCGTGCTGGAACTGTTCCTTGTTCACTGAGGTGACTGCCCTATGAAACGAGTCCTTGTAACCGGTGCAGGCGGCTTTGTGGGCGCGCGCATCCTCGATATGTGGCGGGGGAAGTTTGCGCTCTGTGCCTTCCCGTCCGACACCCTGCGCACTGCCGACGAAAACGCGGTGCTGCGCTTCATTTTGAAGGAGCACCCGGACGTCATCGTCCACACGGCGGCCCTCTCCAACACCCAGTACTGCCAGCAGGAGCCGGAGGACTCCTTCCGCGCCAACGTCCTGCTGCCCGAGTGGGTGGCGAAGGGAGCTGAAAAGGTGGGCGCAAAGCTGCTCTCCTGCAGCTCCGACCAGGTGTATGCGGGCGTGACGCAGCGGGGGGCGCTGGCGGAGACGCTGCCCCTCTCCCCTTCCAACGTCTACGGGCAGCACAAGCTCGAGGCCGAGGCCCGGGTTCTGGCCCGCTGCCCGGGCGCTGTGGCGCTCCGTCTGCCCTGGATGTACGACCTCCCGGGCTATCATCTGCCCATCCGGGGCAATCTGCCGCTGAACATCCTGAGAGCGGCAAAGACCGGTGAAGTGCTGCGCTTTTCGCGCAATGACTACCGGGGCGTGAGCTATGTGCGGGAGGTCATCGAGAACCTCGTCCCTGCGATGGAGCTGCCCGGCGGCGTCTACAACTTCGGCAGCGAGTGCGACGGAGATATGGTCGAGACCTGTCTCTTATACACATCTCCGAGCCCACGAGACATGCGCAG
>ENA-OWXQ01000956-OWXQ01000956.1-human-gut-metagenome-genome-assembly--contig:-NODE-956-length-12125-cov-8.30464_pt1 | contig 12125 bp, 9 predicted proteins | sample MGYA00249246_ERZ652059 | MGnify/ENA primary metagenome ERZ652059 (study PRJEB26925, sample SAMN05827064) | human gut metagenome | biome: ENVO:2100002; feature: ENVO:00000062; material: ENVO:00002003...
GGGCTCGGAGATGTGTATAAGAGACAGGGGCATATTCATATTGGCGCAGAAATTCTCCGGTATCGAAATCGAACGGCGGGCATCCCCAACTATTACCGTAGTTGGGGCATTGTTTGCAAAATTCGACAAAACGTTTTTCGTCCCGGAAGCGTGAAATATATTCGTCCACGCTGATATTTGCTGTGAAATTCTCTATGATATATTCCTTAGTCATTGTCCCACTTTTATGAATCCTGTCGTGGCATCGAACGTCACACAATTATTTCGGAACAGCCGCTCGATGCAGCCGCTCCGGCGCATCTCTTCGGTCGGCATATACGACAACTGGGGTGGGTCGATAAGGGCTATCGCATCGGCAAGCGAGAGGGCGATATCCAGCTCGTGCGTGGAAAAAAGGATGCACTTGTTTTCTTCATGCGCCAGCCGTGCCAGCAGTGTACACAATTCGTAGCGGTTGGGCATATCGAGAAACGAGGTGGGTTCGTCGAGCAGGATAATCGGCGTATCCTGCGCCAACGCCCGTGCGATCATGATGCGCTGGCACTCGCCGTCCGACATCTTATCCATCGTGCGGCCGGCATACGCCTCCATTCCGACCGAAGAGAGCGACCGCATGACGATTTCCCTATCTTGAGGCTGCATGCGGCCGATCCAGTTGGTGTAAGGGGCGCGGCCGATAGCCACGACATCCTCGCACCGCAGGTTGGCGATGCGTGTGCGCTCGGTCGTGACAAATGCCAGTTGCCTTGCCTTCTCCGGAGTTCTCATGTTTGCGATACAATGTCCGTCGAGCAGGATTTTACCGCAATAATTATGATTCAGTCCGGCTATGGCACGGAGAAGTGTAGATTTCCCCGTGCCGTTCCTGCCAATAAGGGCAGTCAGCTGTCCTCTTTTGAAAGAGGCATCGACCTTATCGAGAAGCCTCTTCTCTGCGTAGCCTATGGAAAAATCGCACAGTTCTATCATACCGTCATCGATTTATTGCGTAAAACCACCCATACGACTATCGGGATTCCCAGCAGTGCGGTAATGGCATTTACGGGCAAAGTGAACATTTTGGAAACGATATCGCAAAGAAGCAATACCGCCGCCCCCGAGAGAAGGGTTCCCGGCAGGAGCACGCGGTGGTCGGCCTCGCGGAAGAGCATCCGCGCGACGTGAGGCATGGCAAGACCGATGAAGCCGATCGGGCCGCAGAAAGCCGTTACCGTGCCGGCCAGCAGCGTCGTCGAGAGAAACAGCAGACCGCGCGAACGGCGGATATTCAGTCCCATCGTTACGGCATATTCCTCGCCGAAGAGCAGGAGGTTGAGCGGTTTGATCGTCCATACGGCCAGCAGCAACCCGACGATGACCGACGGAAGGAGGATGGCGAGCTGCGGCACCGTCACGTCGCCGAGCGACCCCATCGTCCAGATGACGAACGCCTTTAACGCCTCCTCTTTGCTCAGATATTGCAATATCTGCACGACAGCGCTCACGCCTGACGAGAACATCATACCCAAAATCAATATCACCATAATGTCCTTTATGCGGTGTCCGACGGCAGCGATTACGAGCAGCACGACGGCCGCACCCAGCCAAGCCGCTCCGGCGATGCCTATCGACGAGCCGACGCCTGCCAGCACCACGAGCGCCACGCCGAGGCTTGCACCCGAGCTGATGCCCAGCACGTAGGGGCCGGCCAGCGGATTGCGGAACAATGTCTGCATCTGCAAGCCGCTGACCGATAGCGCCGCCCCGGCCAGCAGAGCCACAACCGCCTTTATCAGCCGTATGTTCAGTACGATTTTCGCCGTAGTCCGCGGGCAGTCGCCGCCCGTCAGGGCCGCCCATACGTCGCCGACGGGAATGCGAACCGCGCCCACAGCCAAATCCAACAGGAAGAGGCCGACCGTAAGCACGGACAACGCGGTGAACAGGATGACGGGGCGTGAACGCATCTATTTCAGTTGTTTGTAGTATACGAAATCTTCTTCGACCAACTCGGGGTGGAATATCTTCACGAGGTCGCGCAGAAGAAGGTCGGGATTCACGACGGCCGATTCGTAGTAGTCGTTGCCTCCGGCGGCATTGGTGCGGGCGTTGTTGTTATAGACATAGCCGTTTCGGACGCAGCGGGTATCGGCGAACTTCGGGCAGGCGGCTTTCAGTTCGTCGAGTGTGTTCGCCATGCCGACGTTCAGCCACATATCGGCCTCCGAAGCGAGCAGGTATGCCTCCTCCAAGTCGATAGGCGTCGAAGAGTTGCCCGTGTTCTTCTTGTAGATGTAGTCGCCTCCGGCGTCGGTAATCAGCCGCACGGCATAGTTTTCCGTCGAGGGCATGAACCACGAATCGCCGTAGGGCGTATTGAGCATGACCGACGGGGCATCGAGAACGGCACCGGACACTTTCTGTTTCAGCGCATTGTATCGGATCGGAATATCCGCGAATACCTTTTCGCCCTTCGCGCGTTTCCCGACGACCTCCGAAAGCGCCACCAGCCATTCGGCTTTGCCCAGCGGAGATTCTTCGAGATAATCGCCGACATACATGAACGGGATGCCGAGCTCCTTGAGTTTGCTCTCCATCGCACTGGCCCCGTTCACGCCGAAAAGCAGCACAAGGTCAGGGTCGAGCGACAACAGAAGTTCATAATTGATATTTCCCTCGTAACCCACGTCGCCGATGCTGTCGCGGCGTGCCTGAATGTCGGGATTGGAGATATAGTCGAGTCCCGAAACGCCGACCACACGTGCCGTCTCGCCGATGGCGTCGAGCATGGCGATATGGGTCGAGGACATCGCCACGATGCGCTGCGCATCCCCTTCGAGGACCTGCCCGTCGAAACCCTCGGGAACGGGTTCCCCGTTACGGGAGATGAACAACCGGGTGGTGACGCTATCCGCGCCCTGCCACGGATTCATGACGGAAACCAGCACGCTCTGTCTGCCGTCTGCTCTTTCAATCTTGAATCCCGAGGCATATTCGGGAGCGTAAAGCTGTTTGTTGAAATCGGCAAGTTGGGAACTCTTGCCACGACAGCCTGCAAATGCCAGCGCAAGCAGCACCATCAGGCTCAAATTCTTTAATACTTTCATATCATTACCTTATTTACGTTTACATTATTTTCTGCTTTTCCCGAATTTCGGGGTGATGCCGATGAAGAACTCGAAGTTGATGCCGGGCATAGGACGCGACAGCACCGAGAGATAGTCCTCGTTGAACAGGTTATTGACGGCAAGTTTCAACTGTACATCCAGCGGTTTGAACGACAGCATTTTCTCCAGTGAGATATTGCTCATGAAATACCGGGGCAGGTGGCCTGTCAGCGTGTAATCGTTGCTCGACATGGTGAAACGTTCCGAGTAGTAAGCCCACTTGTAGAGGAACGCCCACGTCCGCCATGACAGCCGTCCTGTCAGCGAGGCGGAGTGCTCCGGCACGTAAGGCAGTTGTTTTCCCACCGACTGGTCGGCGGGCGACATCTTTTCGCCCTCGTTGATGGAGGGGGTCCACGAATAGGAACCGTTCAGGTCTATCAGCCAGTCCTTTGCCGGCTGCACGGCAAGGTTGGCCTTCACTTCGACACCGTAGGCATGGACTTTCTTCACGTTGCGCGGCGAGAAGAACCCCTTGGTCGTCGGCAGCCAGATGATCCAGTCGTCGATGTAGGAGTCGAACCAGCTTGCGCTGCCGCCCAGTTTATATACCCCCTTTTTGCCGACATCGAAACTCACTCCGGCGTCATAGCTGAAGCCGTGTTCGTTTTTAAGGTCGGGGTTGCCGCCCGGCAGAAAGTAGAGGTCGTTCAAAGTCGGAAAACGATAGTTGCGCGATACGGAGGCTTTCACCATCACGTTCCCTTTGCGCGAAATCAGTCCGTCGATGAAGAATGCCGGGATGAGCGGAGCCCATTTGTCGCCCGACATCTCCTCGCGCAAGACCAGCGACAAGCCCAACGGCTCGACAGGCTGCCATTTGGCCGATACAGAACCGGAGAGCTCGACACGCCCCTTGTCATATCCGACGACGGCTTTGTTGCCATCCTGAAGGATGATGTTCTTGTCTTCGCTGCGCACGAGATGCTGGTACACGGATACGTTCGAGGTGAAGAACCATTTCCTGCCGGGCGAGTATTCCGCTTCCGCCTGTCCGTAGAACGTGTTTATCTTGCTCCGCGAACGGGTCATGGAGGCCCAGTTGTCCGGCGCCACCTCACGACGGTAGTCGTAGGCCATCCACGTATGGATATAACCGCCTTTCACGCCGACTTTCCATTTCTCTTTGATATGGTCCCATGACAGGACACCACGAAACGTCTGCTCCCGCTGGCGGTTCTCGAAGGCGGTCTCATCGCCGTAATCGGTCGTGAGCATCGGCAGTTCCCGGTTGGAGTTGATATACCATGCGTTCAACCCGAAACGGTCGCCTTTCAGGGTGTTGTAATATACCTCCTGCAACAGGTGCAGGTCCTTGAACGAACCCGATCGGTTGCGTTCCTTGGGATGATACTGTCCGATGATGTTCTTCTCCTCGTCGTAGATATTTATCTTCTTGTCGTGGTTGGTGTACTTGTAATCGTTGGGCGACGACGAATAGACCGCGCGGGTCGAGACCTGCCATCGGTCGCTGCCGTAGGTGAAGCGGGCGAACTCGTCGAACGTGCGGAACGACCCGATGCCCTGCACGTATTGGGCATGGAAGCCCTCGCCGACCTGCGGCGTAGTACCGAGTTTGACAAGTCCGCCGAGTCCGCCGCCCGTTTCATTCACCGACGACGTGCCATGAAGCAGCGAGGCCTGATCTATGAAGTAGGACGGTATGGTGGAAAAGTCGGTCATACCCAGCATGGGATTGTTGATGCGCATGCCGTTCCACGTCACCTGCGTGTGGCTGGGCGACGTGCCGCGGAAAGCAACGGTGGAGAGCGTGGCGCGTCCGTAACTCTTGACGAACACGGACGAATTGAACGTCAGAATGTCGGCCATCGATAAGGCAATGTTCTCTTTCAGTGCGAGCGAGTCGAACTTCGTCTTCTGCACGCCGATTTCTTTCATCGGGCGTTTGCCCCACACCGTGACCTCGTCTATCTGGTGGATGCGTCGTGTGATTCCCTGCGCGGACAATACGGACGGACAGACGAGCAGTAGCGAGAAAAGTATGTATTTCGTATAAATCATTTGATTCCGTTTTTAGGGTGGGTATTCGCGGAAAAATGTACCGTGGAGGATGCCGGCACGGACGTTTGATGCGGGTCGAACCCATTCTCTTCAAGCAGTTGTCCGTATTCTTCCTCGAACGAGATCTCCTGATGGATTGTATGCTGCTCCTCGATGTGCCGTCTGAGCCGGTGAAGGTCGCTGAACGACACGCTGAACGAGTCGAATCCGGCAGCCCAACCGGAGAAGTCGGCATATTCCGGGGTTTTCTGGTATACCGTTCCCGTGGCGCCTTTCACCTTGTTCACGATCTTGCTGAAATCCCCGGAATTCGGAATCTCGACAAGTACATGCACGTGGTTGAGAAAGGCATTGGCGGCATGTACGCGGCAACCTTTCCCTGTAAAAATCCGTGTCATCCGCTCGAGCATCAATCCTTTTCCCGTTGTCGGAATCGTCATCTTGCGTCCTTTGGTAACGAAGATGAGATGGTATAGGTGTCGTATCCTGCCCATCACTTCCAACAAAATGCGCCGGGGATTATCCCGACATAGAATTCATCGATCAGTTCACCTTCGGACGAGTAGCGGTAGACAATGCCCTGCTGCTGGTAGTCGATGGCATCGGCCACGTAGACATCGCCACGCACGGGGTCGACGGTCAGGCCGTAATAAATCGTACCGCTGTATTCGAGGAACGGGCGCACGGGAACACGTTCCGCATCCACGTCCATCGACCATATGTCCTTGTTGATCCAGTAGAGCTTGTCGCCCGTACCGTTGAGCTGCACCTCCGAAGGCCAGTCGCCCATCTTGAACTTGAACTGCTTCTCTACGGTGAACGTCTCGGCATCGATGCGGTAGAGAGACGGGGCTTCGTAGCCGTAGGGCGAACCCTCGTACCCACCGTCGGTGATCGTCCACATCTTGTGGTTCTTGTCCATTACCAGCGAGGTGGGCTGGATGCCGACTTTCAGTTCTTCTACCACCTGATCCGTTTCGGTATCGATCTTGATGATGCGGTTTTGGTACGACCAGCAGTTGCAATAGACATATTTGCCATACTGCACCATCTGCTCCGTGGAGCCGCTTTCCATCGTCATGTCCGGCACCTGGATGTAACCGGTGATTTCATATTTCTTGGGGTTGATGATGAAGATGCGGTTGTCCCACAATTGGGTGACATAGGCTTTCTCGTCGCTGAGGAAATGGATATAGCGCGGCGAAGTCAGGTTCGTGATACGGCCCACCTCTTTGAACGTATTGAGGTCGATGGCGAAAATCACGTGGGAATTGTTCACCACGACCCAGCCCTTATTGTCGTGGATGCACATCGATTGCGCCACGTCGCCCAGCTTCATGCCGTTGGCACGGAAGAACACTTCATTCTGCACCTGTTGGGTTTCGGGGTCGTAGTACGACAACGTGGCATTGCCGTACTGGAAGTTGCCCTCGTTGGTGATGAACAACCCGGCTCCGGTAGCGTTGAAATCTTCCACCGCATCTCCGTAGTCCCACTCCATGCAGCCCGCCAGCAACAGCGGCAACCCGCATAGAAGAATGATATGTCGTATCAGATGTTTCATTGGCTTGTTATAAACGGGAAAGAGTACCGGTCTTTCGGCCAGTACCCTGTTCCCTTGTAAAATAATGGGTGTTACTGCTGGGTATAGCGACCGGCTTGCATATCCTCGTAGGTGGGGTTATAACCGCAATTGGTTACAAGCCAGTCTTCTTTCTTGATTTGCTCTTCTTCTACAAAAGATTTGAAGAACGTATAATCAACAAACCGTGTCAACCGGATAAATCGAACTCCTGAGAGTTTTGTTAAAGTTGGCATATTGAAAGTCGTAAGCGATGCTGCATTTGCAGCACAAAGTGTTCCATCAATGGCCTGCAATTTGGGGCATGAAATAGTTTTTACGGCACGAACAGTCATACCAACACCCCCGACATGTTCCAATGACGGAAATGTAAAATCTTTATTTGATGCCATAAAATCTAAAGAACCATATAAAATATTATTAATCACCCCTTCTTTGATATATTGAGGATTGCTTGAACAACCGACTGACTTTAAATTCGTAAAATCATAATCATAGTTAGAAACAGCGTTCAGATTACCGATAATACATAACTGACCTCCGACAATTTCCAATTTCGGGAACGAGATATTGTTTGCCATTGTAGTTTCGATGCTTAAATATCCATCTACACTTACCAAGTTAGGGGCTGAAACGCCTTTTTTTGAACCTCTTATAATTTCCATATTCCCGTAAACTCGTTCAAATTGGAATACAGGATCTGTTGTCATATTGCTAGAATACTTAAAATTCTTAATACTCTTAAAATTCAATTCTGGATCTATTCCAACACTTGAACCGGTAATACCGCTCGGAGCTAGAAACATGCTAACTTGCGACATATCCTCTTTTGTGATAATTTTTGAGAATATAGTCCCGTCTGTAATAGAAATTAAAGGTTCGTTATCCTCAAAAGGTACAAAATTTACTTTGCTCAAATCTAAAATTCGATCAGAACACTCCAATAAACGCAGCAAGGTCAGTCCTCCGAGTTGTTCTAATTTACTCCAATCCGGTAATTTTTTCAAGACTTGGAATTTAGATATTGTCAATGTGCCTTTAACAATCGACAAGTTAGACAGTCCATCTATTTCTTGTAATTTATTATTTCCCGTAGATGTAAAAGCATCGGACGCAATATAACTGGAAACGAGATTAAGGTCGCCGTTTACTACCGATAATTCCGGCAATGAAAGGGTCTCCAACGGAATCGGTATAGAAGCAAAATCCACACTTCCAACTTCTTGTAATTTCGGAAATTCCAAAGAAATCATTTTGCCTAAATTATTAACCCCTAAGCGACCGTTTACTTTTGTCAATTCAGGAATTCTCAAAGATGTGATTTCTCCTCCTGGTTCTCCGTCACTTGTCAGACACTGGAGATCAAAATCCTTTACGACAGTGGTTAATTTAGGGAATTCAAAACTTTGTAGAGATGAAGTCCTGAATATTATATTTCCATCAATCGTTTCAAGGTTGTCGAATTGCACATATGCTACTTGATTGTTGCAGACAACGATGTCGCCAGTAATATGCTGCAAAGATCTCATACTGACCATCTGCAATTTACTGTTGGTCGCAAAGGCAGTTTCAGTTCCTATTTGCAAACCTCCAATTGAAGTGATATTATCAAGTCCCGTAAGATCTTGTCCAACATAACTTTTCCGAATGATGATGTTTCCTTCGACTTCCTTCAATATTTTTAATGCGGCGATATCCGACAATTCTTCTGCATCCTCAGCATCCGACCCGATAATCAAATCACCTTTGATAACCGTTACGTCCGTATCAATGAAAGCCGTAACATCCGCTGTTGTCTTCAATTCCACATCCCCTTCATAGCGAATCTCGTCTTTAATGACTTTATATGTATAATCATTCGCTTCTCCATTGTAAGAGGTTACACGAAACGTTCGTTCCGTATCCCAGTCAGTAATGCTTGCCGGATCGGGAATAATTGTTGCCGAGGATGTGTATTTGAATTCGACTTGAGCATTATTTAACGAAACAGTATATGGAACTGTTATGGTAATTATATTGTCAATTATTTCCGCTGTATAGGATTGACTTGCCACAGTCATCACGACTGATGTGATAAAATTGTCATCGGCATCAGCAGGACTTTCTGGAGTCTGATTATCTTCTGAACATGATAAAAAAAGAAATGGGGCAATGAATAGTAAAAGCCAAAACTGTCTCATATTATTGATTATTAGTTATTGATAAGTCTTCAAATGAAAATACTTCTGTGGATATCTCTCCAAGCCAACCACTTTTCGATAATACTCCACACTGAACTTTGATAAAGTCTATATATTGCAATTTTACTGGAGTCCCGTCATGATATATTGCATTGGCTATTTTGAATCCGTTGCGCTGACCGCTACCATCAATGACATTTCCTCCTACCAGATTATCTGAACCCATATTATCCACATACCCCCACTCATAAGCGTTATTCGCCCAATATCCTGTAACGGGATCTTGATTGTTGCGAGGAGTCAGACGCGTCCCATATAATGTATAGCTATCTTCTTTAATCCAATTGGGATAATAATATTCTTGGCCATGGTATGCATTCATATCGACAGAACCTGAATTACCTTCACTATCTACCCACGGAGTATGTGCTCTGGGTGCAGGTCTATAGTAAGTTACTTCGTAGTCTTGTATTGTACCATCGATGCCGGTTTCAGATCCTTTTAATTCATACCATTCATCGTCTGGCTGGCCATTGCCATTTATATCTTGCATTACCCAAACAATGCCCGGCTCATTTGAGCCACCGCTCGAACTGTTAAAAGCATTTCCTTGTATTGCAAAATCGTATTCTCGGCCACTCGGAGCAATACTATGGTCAAAACCGATGATGATATAACCACCGAAAGATCCCAGTGAAACATGCGCTTTTTTGTTCAATCGTTTCGTTGCATACTCTATGGCTTGTTGGGGCGTCGTTTCATTTCCTATAAATCCGGTATTTTGGGATAACTCATTAATAAACTGTCCGGGAGCAGGAATGAATTCATAAACCTTATCCCAAATACCTGAACTTGTCGCTGTCGCTTGCCGATAGCGTTCTTGTTCCGTTTTTTCTTCACAAATAACCTTAACTGTCGTTGTAATTGAAGTATTACTACGTGTTATGTTACGTGAAAGTGGCTGTGTGTTGGGCATTTTTTCTGTAACAGTAACAGCAACGAAATATTCTCCAGGAGTCGTCGGCGTGAATTTAAAAACCCTGTCGGTAGCGGCTTCCATAATTTTTCCATTGACCTGCCATTGATACTGTGGATAATCGAAATATTCCAGCAAAGGCCGCAAATATACAGGACGCCCTGCAAAAGTATAACGATCCGTAGAAGTTTGTGTATAGGATGGTGTCGGAAACCGTACGGAATAAGGCATTGTTTCCACAACTTCTACGTCGAAATCACGGATTGTTTCTCCGTCTATATTGGATGCCCGGATTGTTATCGAATATGTACCGAGTTCTTTTTCGTGAAACGTATATGCTTTTTCTGTTCCGACGATTTCTCCATCGCGTACCCATTCAATTCTAAAATTTTCAAGATCGTCATGTTGAATATCTGGAGATAAAATATAATCCGTGTTTTGAGGCACTTTTAATCCTTTAGAGGGGATTATGATTGAAATTGTAGGTGGAGTTAACTCCAATACTTCTACTTTTAACTCTTCTTCCGCATAACCCTCTGGTGTATCAACTCGCAATTTGATATATAGATGTTGTTCCTGATTCCATGTATACTTCAATATTGATTCAGATGAAAGAAGTTTTCCATCTACTGTCCATGCATAAAGTGCATTATTCGCATATTTATATGTCGGGGCAATTGTCAGTTCACGCCCAACTTTGATAGTGTAAATGCCAGTCTCACTATCGAGTTCAATTATAGGAGCTTGTTTTATTTCTTCAGTAATTACATCGTTCTTATTACAGCTTGTAATAAAAAACAAAAGTACAAGAATACTAAATATGAAAGCCTTCATAATAAAAAAGGCATAGAACTGAAATCAGTTCTATGCCAAACTATATTAAATTGTTATTCTATTGTAACGTCGTCTATACAAAGATACGCCGGAGTATTGAGTCCATATATAGGATCGACATCAGATCCTTCAAAATTGAATTTTACACTTTGCACATCCGCTACATTAATATCCCAATATGTCCATGTAGTTACGGGGGACACTGTTGGTTTATCATATCGGTAGTCGGCCAACAATTTCGATACAGTGGTGATCAAATTTCCATCTACGTCATAACATTCGATGTTGACTTGGAAATATCCTATATTGTTGCCGTCAGAATCTTTCAGATTACTCAACGGTGTTGCAACACCCGATGTTCCGAACTGATTACCATTTATAATCACACCATAGGTATATGCTGTGTTACAATACCATAAACCCTTGAATTTGCGAGGGGAGTCAAAATAGAATTCAGGTTTGGCCATCCACTCCGTATTTCCGAAATCAGAGTAGCCGTATACAACAGCAAAATTGGAACCGCTGTGACCTGCCCCTGTATTGGCCCCATCTGTGGATGCTGTATTATAGACACTACATTGATTCTCCCAAGTATACCACCAATTAGTTCCAGAAGTCTTGCCGGCAGCAGAATCAGAACGATAATTGTATTTCGACAACGCAATGGCACCACTGGAAAATTCAGTATACGCTCCATAAGAATTGGTTACAGTATTCATGTCGGAGACAAACACAAAATCGGGATCGTATATTTCCCTGATTTGGTTCTCTGCAGTATATCCATAAAGCGTGTAGTAGTTCTCTGCTTTAGGCGAAACCGCCATGAATGTTTCATCGAAGTCATCGAATGTAATGGTTGTAGTGCCATCATCATTAAAGTTGGCTCGGGTTTCGGGAGTTACTGAATCAGTTTGAGGATTCATCAAAAAGTCATCGTCTGAATTACAGCCGGTGAACAGGGCGGTTGCCGTCAACAGGAAAGCTCCCGCCAGAAAGCGTAAATTTCTTTTCATAGCTTACTTGTTTTTTAATAAAACATATTTTTAACAAACACAAAAAATCCCGTTCGCGCAGGTTTACACGAACGGGATTATGTTTGTCTTCAAATATGAGAATGACTCCTACGGCATTCCGTATCTGATCGCAACCCGATTTTCTCCCGCGGGTGTAAATCCTTTTCCGGTCATGGCAGGTCTTCTGACTCGTCCCAGTCGTCGCGCCTTCCCAGCATTACACCAGTGGCAGGTTGCGGCAACCTTGAGGGGACTTACAGCAGCGGGTACTGTCCCGGATTCTCACCGGATTCCCTTTTCATCCGTGGCGGCGAACCGCCCGGAACCTGTCTCTTATACACATCTCCGAGCCCACGAGACATGCGCAGATCT
>ENA-OWXQ01000976-OWXQ01000976.1-human-gut-metagenome-genome-assembly--contig:-NODE-976-length-11886-cov-7.0027_pt1 | contig 11886 bp, 10 predicted proteins | sample MGYA00249246_ERZ652059 | MGnify/ENA primary metagenome ERZ652059 (study PRJEB26925, sample SAMN05827064) | human gut metagenome | biome: ENVO:2100002; feature: ENVO:00000062; material: ENVO:00002003...
ATGTCTCGTGGGCTCGGAGATGTGTATAAGAGACAGGTACAATATAAATGGATCGAGGTCTGATTCGCACACTCACGATTCATGATCTCTCTCAAATGCCCTTTCAGCAATAGCATCAAACGGATACCGGAGGGAGTTTCGCTTTCCTTTCTCATGACAGTCTACTATTTAATGTTTTAGCCAAATATCGTAATCGTGTAAACGCTGTATCAACAAGGCCTTGCTTCTCTTAGGCGAAGGGTCATCCCGCCAGGGATCTACCAGCTCATGCGCCATACGGTAATACAGGTTGCTATTCGTGCAGCCGTAAAGCGTGACGAGCAGCAAGGCACGAGAATTCACTGCCTTAACCAATGGAAGCATATTGCGTAGGGTGGAATACAAGCGTTCAAACTCCTCTTCCTGATCCAACAGCTTATAGGCCGGAAGGAGTAATGAGTAAACCTTGCAACGCATCACGTCGGTCTCCACACGAAGGGAAGCATAGCCCTTCAGCACCTCACGAACCAAAAGTTCGTCTTCCTTTCCCAATTTGCCCGAGAGATAATAACGCCCCAACGCCTTGTGCATACCTTCCGATAAACGATCGTTATCCAAATGGGTATAAACATGCTTGCCTTTCGTATTCAACTCGATCAGCTCATACTCGCCTTGCCTTACCTCAAATAGAGGAACCCACATACAGTCAAGGATACGTACCATGACATCCTTATGACCTCCACCCGGTTGCACCACCACCTCAGCTTCCATCCCCATGAAAGAACCCGAGGTGATACGTACACGGTCACCTTTCAGCAAGCGACCGCTATCCGGTACGTACACCGGAAGCTCATTGGAATAAGATTCTGCCATCCAGCGTAAGGTCTCCATCTCATGATCTGACAGGTAAGGGAAATAAGAGTGTTCGCCCACGGATACCCGAGGAAGAAGATTATATAAGGGCATGATACGTTTCAAACGGAAAATCTCATTCTCCGAAGCATGGATAAACACATAGTTGTATAAAAGAGGCTTCCTCGTATTGACCATCTTGCCTCCCACCTTGCGAGCCTCGACATACGAGGGGGCAAAGTACTCGAACAAGGGTTCCCCACAACGTTTACGACGAGAAAGCTCGGCATCTAATCCTTTTGACGAATAGATATTATCACGTCCCCCTATGGCGGTAGGAAGCGTCAGTACGTACCAGCGTACAGCCTCCTGACTACGGCGATTGCGTATATGCACCATAGCTCTATCAGAGCTATTACTTGTCATGATATTCATTGAGGAAGATAATTCAGAGCCTTATCAAGATATTCTTGTAATACCATGATAAATAAATACTTATGTGAAAACAAAAAAGGAATTACTGAAAATTTGCATCCCTTCAATACTCATGCTACTTGGCGAGTAGCCAAACTGACTGCGACTTGGCGAGTAGCCTTAACAAGAGGAGTGAAAGGATATTCCTTAGTTGTAGAGACGGAGCGTGTCCCGTTTCATCCCCTTACAATGGTATTTTAGTTACTATCAGGCGGTGGGAGACGGAGCACGCTCCATCTCTACATGATGTTATATGGAATTTACTTCGGATAACGTGATGATTTCGGGAATAACGAGGCCATTTCGTTTCTATTGCCATGTCTATACATCAGAAATAAGAACGAAGATTTAAAGAGAATTAAGGTTGAAACACAAACAAAGCCTAATGTTTGCTTGTGTTATGTTATTTTTTACTACATTTGCGGCATGAAATGAACGCTACTCGCCAAGTAGCGTACTTTTCTTCACCCTACTTTCGGCGCATAATTATACACACTCTCGAAACAAAGTTTGTTTACGGTTGAGAGTTTTTCTAAAGAGAAACTCTTCAAGTATATTTGCGTAGTCTTGATAGATTTATGCCCTAACAGTTCACTGATCATCTCAATCGGTACGTTTTGCTCCTTCAAGGTCGTGGCGAAAGAGTGACGAATCGTGTATGAGGTAACCCGAGTATGAATGCCAATGGATTCCGACAGTATTTTCAATCTGCGGTTAAAACCTCCTAATACGGTATTATATTCCTTGTAGGCATCCTCACCGGTCTTCATTCCCTCTAAAAAAGGAAACAGATAGGGCGAATCCTCGGTTGTATCGGCTGCCAACTCATTCAGCAGCCCTTGTGCCTCCGCTGGGATCTCCACCTGTATAAGGGATCCGCTTTTCTGCCGATAATAAGACAAGATCCCTTCCTTGATATCCTCCTTTCGCAAATGCGCCAAATCTACGAAAGCCATCCCGCAAAACAAAAACATCAGGCAAAAGGCTGATTGGGTCCTCTTCTGTTGCGGATCTGTCACCGGGCTTGTCATCAGCAAGCGTAAGCTTTCCGAAGGCAACGCCTTTTTACGTTTACTCTCAACCCCCGTAAACACATGCTTAAACAAATGAGGAATATAGGCAGCCTCACCCACCTCTACCGCTAAATTATAGATGTGACGAATCCGGCGCATATAAGTAGATACCGTGTTACGAGCACATCCCTTGGCCAACAGCCAAGATTGATAACGCAAAAGTGTATCCCGATTAATATACGCATAAGGAATCTCTTCCCGGCCACAAAAACATTTAAACGACCTCAACGCATCTTGATAACTCTTCGCCGTGGAATAACGCTTTTTCTCACGCAGGCAGGTGATATACGTAAGTACACCCACCACAAAATCATTCTCATTCATACTTTATCTCCTTAAGAATTAATACATAAAAAAATCCTCTATCTCTCCGTTGGCACGGGAAAGATAGAGGATCTTCATAAAATCCTTAAAGAAATATATTATTTTCCTGCTTTCTCAGCAGCAGCTTTCTTATTGATCTTCTTCTTCTGCAACTCGTAAGCGATCGGAGTAGCAACGAACAAGGTAGAATATGTACCGATAATGATACCTAATAAGATAGCGAACGTAAAGCTTCGGATCGTGCTACCGCCCAAGATGAAGATACACAATACAACCACCAATGTAGTCAATGATGTATTAAATGTACGACACAAGGTAGAGTTCAACGCATCATTGATCACTTGATAACGATCACGCTTCGGGTACAAAGCGATCGTCTCACGGATACGGTCGAATACAACCACGGTATCATTGATAGAGTAACCGATAATCGTCAAGATAGCTGCGATAAACGTCTGGTCTACCTCCATTGAGAACGGAAGAACCTTCCATAACAAAGTATAGAAAGAAATGATACACAATGTAGTCGTAGCAACAGAGGCGAACGCACCAACAGAGAATGACACATCACGGAAACGAAGCAGGATATAAGCGGCCATACAGATCATGGCGAAGATTACCGCTAAGATAGCGCTATTCTTGATATCGTCTGCCATGCTAGGACCCACCTTCTGCGAACTCTGTATGAAAGTAGTCGTGAACTCATCTAATGTAGTTCCTTCCGGAAGTAAGGACTTCACGCCCTCAAACAATTTATTCTCGATCTCTTGATCTACCGTAGGATCATTGTCTTCGATCTTATAGTTGGTAGATACACGCACTTGATCCGCTGTACCGATCTGGATAACACTAACAGAACCGTCTAACTGGGCATCCAGCATATTACGAACATCGTCTGTCTTCACCTCTTGATTAAAACGAATCACGTAGTTACGTCCACCCGTGAAATCGATACCGTTATTCAAACCGATCGTCATCATAGAAATAGCACCCAATACGATAATAGCGGCCGGAATCAAATAACCGACTTTGCGAGCACCCAAGAAATTGATCTTCGGGTTTGTCAGCAAGTCTTTCGTCAGAGAAGTCGTGAATGTCACGTTCTTCAATTTATCTTTCGCTAACAATGCCTCATAAACGATACGAGTCAAGAACACGGCTGTAAGGAAGGAAGCGAACAAACCGATGATCATCGTCGTAGCGAAACCACGGATAGGACCCGTACCGAAATAGAACAATACGATACCGGTAATGATAGATGTCAAGTTTGAGTCGAAGATAGCGGAGAACGCATTGCTGTAACCGTCGGCGATCGCCTTTCCTAAAGACTTACCGGCGCGAAGTTCCTCTTTCGTACGCTCATAGATCAATACGTTCGCATCGACTGCCATACCTAGCGTCAACACCATACCGGCAATACCCGGCAAGGTAAGAACGGCTTGGAAAGAAGCAAGGATACCCATCGTGAAGAAAATGTTCAATACCAAAGCACCATCGGCGATCAATCCCGGTACCAATCCATAGAATGCGCACATATAGATCATCAACAGCACCAATGCCAACACGAAAGAGATCACACCGGCATTGATAGCCTCTTGTCCTAATGACGGACCAACGACATCTTCCTGAACAATATGTACGGAAGCAGCCATCTTACCTGATTTCAATACGTTCGCTAAGTCCTTCGCCTCTTCCGGTGTAAAGTGACCGGTGATTTGTGAACGACCTCCTGTGATCTCATCGTTTACGTTCGGAGCGGAATAAACCATCTCATCCAAAACGATAGCGATCTGGCGACCGATATTCTCTTTTGTCAAACGCGCCCAAGCCTTAGAGCCTTCGGCATTCATAACCATGTTAACCATTTGCTCTGAACGACCGGCTTGTTGCATAAAGTCAGCGTTAGCATCTGTTACTACGTCACCACCTAAAGCGGGACTTCCGTCACGGTTCGTTACCTTCAATGCATATAATTCATAGAACTGCTCCTTATCATCGATCGCCTTAACACCCCATTTCAAAGCTAAGTTACGAGGCAATACCTCTTTCACTTGTTTCATGTTCAGGTATTCGCTGATCTTATCCATATCTTTCGCATGAGCGATACCTACCGTAGAACCCGGAGACAACTGACCGTTGTACTGACTAATCTGCAATAAGGCGAATAATGGATGTTGCTTAGCGAACTCTTCCATGCTTTGATTAGCTTCCGTATCTTTTTTATCTTGACCAAGCTCAGCCAATAAAGAATCGGCCTCACTTACATTCGCATCAGCGGCATCAGCGATTTTCTTAACATTATCGGTAGCTACAGAATCAGCGGAAGCCTCCTTACTTAGGATAGTAGCCAATACATTATCAGCGGCAACCAATTGTTGATAGATTTCCGGTAACTTATAAGTTTCCCAGAATTCCAAGTTAGCGCTACCTTGAAGCAACTTACGAACACGTTCCGGTTCTTTCACACCCGGCAACTCAACCAAGATACGACCCGCTGTCTCCAAACGTTGGATGTTCGGAGAAACCACACCGAAACGGTCGATACGAGTACGCAGTACGTTGAATGAGTTATCAATCGCACTCTGCAACTCTTGTTTCAAAACAGAAACAACCTGAGCGTCTGAACTCTGGGGCGTGATTTTATCTTTTAACTCGAATGTACTGAAAATAGCGGAAAGACGTGCGCCGCTATCCAACTTCTTATACTCCTCAGCGAAAAGGTCGATGAAATCTTTTTGGCTAGTCGCTTGATGCGCGTAAGCTAAATCCAACGCCTTGTTGAAATTCTCGTCTTGGTTGTTGTTAGACAACGAACGGATTACATCCGCCACGTTCAACTCAAGGACAACGTTCATACCGCCCTTTAAGTCAAGACCTAAACTAATTTCCATTTCACGGCATTGCTTAAGCGTATAGCCTAACCATACCTTCTGAGTAGATAGTGAGTCTAAATAAGCACTCTCTTTCGCAGGATCTCCACCCGCATACTCAGCGGCTTTACTGTTGTAATGTTGCGTCACGAACGAGAACGACAAATAGAACAAACAGACAAGCGTAAGTAACACCGCGAAGACCTTTACAAATCCTTTGTTTTGCATCTGAATCTTAGGTTTATGTTATTACATTATTTATATTCGTTTTTTCACAGGGTGCAAATATAGACTTTTTTTCTTTGATAAAGAGCAATTAGTATAATTATTTGTCACGCTCATAGTTTATTTCAAACGCAAATGTATATCTTTGGGGCTAAAATAATAAGGAAAATATACCATGAAACAGTTATTATTCGCTCTGTTATTTATCCCCGCCCTGCTATTCGCGCAAGAGGATCAACACTATCTGGCAGGGGCCGTTCCGGTTGCAGACGGTAAAGTCGTTTTTACCCGAGAGATTAATGCCCCCTCTTTAAGCAAGGCACAAATCTACCAACAACTATTAAAATGGGGACAAGAAAATTTTAACACAAAGGAAAGTAGAGTAGCTTATCAAAATGAGGCAAAAGGCGAGATCGCCATTATCGGGGAAGAATATATAGTATTCTCCAGCACAGCCTTATCCCTCGATCGGGCGATGATGAAATACCGTATTATCATTGAATGTAAGGAACATGCTTGTACCCTGCAACTTGCGGGCATCCGATATGAATATAACGTGTCTTACCAGAACGAGCCGGAGAAATACCTAGCCGAGGAATGGATCACGGACGAGTATGCCTTGAATAAGAGCAAGACGAAATTGAACCGTATCAGCGGTAAGTTCCGTAAGGCCACGATTGACTTCGCGGATAAGACGTTCGATAGCGCAGCCAACGTATTAGGCGCACAGTTGCTGACAGCCGCACCGGTAGAACCAGTATCCGCTCCGCAACGGGAAACACGACCTGTGGCACCGATGGAAGGTTTCGTAGCGTTCCAAGCGGACAAAATACCTAGCACGATCCTCCAAATGTTACCGGACAACGCTTTACAGATCAAAGCCGTAAAAGGAAATACGACCGACGCAAACGTTGAATGGAAAGGCATAGGCAATATGTTCGGTAAAACGATCAGTACAATCTCCATATCCAAAGATAGTCCTGCTTATAAAGCGATTGGCAATAACGATGTATATCGATTATCCTTCTCCAAGCCCGGCACATCTGCCGATGCGCCATGGATTATTATCGAGTGCCGTAAACAAGGCGAGACCTCCGAAGGACAGCAAACGATGTTAATCGGCGAGATTACGAATGTATGGATCAAATAACGAAAAAGAGAGTTGCATTTATGAAAAAGATTCTATTATTAATATATATGATGTTCCCTGTGCTAGTCATGGCGCAGGGGCATAAAGGCGAGGTAGACGAATGCGCCCCCATGAAAAACGGGAAGGTATGCTATAGTGATGATGTAGAGATCGAGAATACCTCTAAACTAGAAATATTCAACGCTATTAACGCATGGGCTAAGAAATCTTATGGAAAAGATGTCTTCTTATCCAACGTAAACTCGAACAAGAACAAAGGGACCATCTTCGTAAGCTCTAAGGTTGAATTATTGTTGAATGATACAGACAAGACTATCATTAAATATAAAATGCGTATCACCTGCTTCGACAACCGATACACGATCGAGGCAAGCGATATCGTATATCAATATGATCCGCTAAACGATAAAAAGTACAAGACCTATAAAGCGGAAGATGTGATCGCCAATAATGGGGATAGCAATACGATAGCGCTGATCAAAGATCCTAAGCTATTCTGTAACGCTACCTTCTTCTTTGTCGAGAACTTGTTCGCCGACGTATTTGACGCTGCGCAGAACGCAGAATCCGAGTGATGAAACCCTTTTATTCAAGTTTCAAATAACACCATAACGGGTAGTGGTCTGAATAAGCGACCTTATCCACGGAACAATTCATAGAGGTCATGTTCGGGGAATGCAGGATATTATCGATACGGAACCAGAAGAAATTTTGATTATAGGTAATGCCCATTCCCCGGCCAGACTCGGCAAAGGCATCCGTCAAATCCCCTTGGATCGTACGGTGCGCATAAGAAATAGGCGTATCATTAAAGTCACCGCATACTAAGACATAATCTCCTTTCGCGTTCTTAATCTCTTTTGATACCGCTTCCGCTTGCTTAGCCCGAATCCGGAAAGCAGGTCCTAGCTTTTGCTCGAACGCTCCTTTCAAATCGTCCAACCCATCCGAGCTAAAGCTCTTTATAAGGGATGAATAACGGGTCCGATCCTCCATCGTCAGCTTAAAGGATTCCAAATGGTTATTAATCAAGGTCAACTTCTTTCCCTTGATGTTCACTTCATGTACGGAAGAGCCGTTATAATCCGAATCGTATTTCACCATCCGGGAATTCGACAGCGGATATTTGGAGAACACAGCGATGCCGAAACTCTGGAATTTCGTGGAGCTTTGATAAAATACGGAACGATAAGGATACATGCTCAACGCATCATAGATCTTAGAGGCAGTAAGGCTCTTCTCTGATTTAGCCGTGGCATATTCCTGCAAACAAACAATATCTGCGTCCGAGTTAGCGATATATTGGATAATCTTGTTCGGAGCTATCTTCGTATGATTCTTGTACCCAAAAGCCATCACATTATAAGTCAGCACCTTCAGTACCTCTTCCCGAGGGACATCCTTATGCGAGTGAAACGGAAAATAGCGTTTCACGGGACCCCAACATAACAAGAAGGAGAATATGCCGATCAATAAGAACTTCCATTCCCATAAGAACAGCCAATAGATAATAAAGCAAAGATTGACTACACATAAGACTGGAAAGGCTAATCCCAGATAAGATAACGTCATACTCGTCTCAGGAGACACCCGATCCGAGTAAGCCGAGACTATCAACAACACGACAGCCACCACATTCGCTACGACAAATAAGAATTGAAGAAAAATCCGTAGAGTTTTCATAAGTATCTGTTATTTCTTACTGGCGTCGAAAAGTCGCTTTTTCTCTTCAGCGGAAAGGCTCTCATAACCGGAACGTTTCAATTTATCCAGTATAGTATCTAGATCCACCGACTCCTGATGTTTGCGTGCGTTATACTCATAATCCGTTTCGTTACGTTTATAAGTCACACGCATCTTCGGTTTCCGTTTGCCCAAATTCACGAACCAGTCGATCAACCGATTCATTGGAGCGGTCAAGTCCTTTCCATTACGAATACGGGAAGCGAACCACATACCAAACAAAGCCCCGCCGATATGGGCGATATGTCCTCCCGCATTATCAGAAGTCATCGCCAACAAATCGATCACCAGCGTAAAGATAGCCAAATAAATTAATTTGATCCTTCCGATCAAGAATAAATTAATCTCCAAATCCTTCCGGTAAAACGACACGGCGAAAACGATCGCCATAACAGATGCCGAAGCCCCCATCAAATAGCTAAAAGAAGCCACGTTCTGGAAATAAGGGAAAATATTATAAGCAAGGACAAACAATATCGCACCCGCAAGACCTCCCAATATATACAAGCCTCCCAACTGCCGCTCATTGAAGAAATTCAAGAACAATCCCCCGAACCAATACAACCAAAGCATATTGAACAAGATATGCAAGAAGTCAAAATGAGTGAACATATAAGTAAACAACGTCCACGGACGGAAGAGCAAAAGTTCCGGAGAAGCCGGTAACTGCAAATACTGCAAAAAAGGTACCCCTTGCACATTAAAGAGCATAAACAATACGCTGGCCAAACGTATCAAGATAAACAAGCCTACATTTATATATATCAGTTTCGACAGGATATTACCCGACTGAAACATACGCTTCAAATTAGTAAAAATACCGTCCATTGTCTGCATCTTTCTTTTTCCAATAACGAATTAGGAAATAACCGAATAACATACCCCCCAAATGAGCGAAATGTGCTACCGTATCGCCACCAAAACTAGCCACACCCATAAATAGTTCGGCAAGACCATAAAATATTACGAAATATTTGGCTTTAATCGGGATCGGTATGAACATCAAGTACAAAGGAACATTCGGGAAGATCATCGCGAATGCCAACAAGATTCCGAATACGGCACCCGAAGCGCCAATGGTCACGAAATAATTCAAAAACTCGCTTTTGCTGATAATCTGGGCTCCATTCAAGTTTATCATGTCTTGGCTAGCGAAGATCACATCCCGCAAATTAAAGAACCATACCACTTCTTGTACCAAACCGGCGCCTATACCCGTCACGAAGTAAAAAATCAAGAAACGTTTGGGGCCCCATACGTTCTCCAATACCCGGCCGAACATATAAACGGCGAACATATTAAAAAACACATGCGCGAACGAATGGGTATCGTGCATGAACATATAAGAAACGATCTGATAAGCCTTGAAGTCGGTAGCACCCGGGAAGTGAAGCCCTAATAAATCCACCAAATCGATGCCGACTTTCGGCAGTGCAAGGCTGGCTACCCAAAATAGCAAGTTTATAATGATAAGATTTTTCGTTACCGGCGGGATACTATTCAAGAACCCCGAATTTGTCTGATTCATCATATACTACGTTAATTTAGCGGCAAAGGTAAATATATTTTAGTCGTTTTTGCCCATAATAATACTAAAACATATGTAAATCGGTAAAAAAAGTAGGTTTTTCTTTTGTGATATTTCAAAATAAAACTACATTTGGAGCCGTCTATCGGTTATCATAGTTTTGTTTAATATATTAACAGTCAAACCATCATGAACAAATCAGAATTTATTAGTGCAGTCGCTGAAAAATCAGGTCTCAGTAAAGTGGATGCTAAAAAGGCAGTAGAAGCTTTTGTTGACACAGTTTCTAACGAATTAAAAGAAGGCGGTAAAGTCGCTCTACTTGGCTTCGGTTCATTCTCTGTGTCAGAGAAGGCCGCTCGTAAAGGTGTTAACCCGAAAACTAAAGAAACCATTGAAATCGCAGCTCGCAAGGCCGTGAAGTTCAAGGCTGGTGCTGAATTGAACGAGCTAATCAAATAAGAAACACCATTATTCTCTATAGAAGAAGGATACGATGCAAATTGTATCCTTTTTTTGTGTACCTTCGCGTACAAATAAAATCCGAATTATAGTTAGACGAATATGGTTATCGAACAACAGATTACCGGGGCTATCATAGCCGGCATCAAAGAGCTGTACGGAGCGGATGTCACCGCTAGCCAAGTGCAGTTACAAAAAACGAAAAAAGAATTCAAGGGGCACTTGACCCTAGTCGTATTCCCATTCCTTCGCATGTCGAAGAAATCTCCGGAGCAGACCGCTCAGGAAATCGGTGAGTACTTGTTGAGAAACGAGCCAGCGGTAGCTGAATTCAATGTAATCAAAGGATTCCTTAACCTGACGGTCGCTTGCTCTTGCTGGATCGATTTACTAAACTCGATCAATAAGCAGCCCGCTTACGGTATCATTCCGGTTACCGAGCAGTCGCCTTTGGTTATGATCGAATATTCTTCTCCCAATACAAATAAACCGCTTCACTTGGGCCATGTCCGCAATAACTTATTAGGATACAGCTTATCGAAGATCATGAAAGCGAACGGTAACCAGATCGTAAAGACGAATATCGTAAACGATCGTGGTATCCATATCTGTAAATCCATGTTGGCTTGGCAGAAATGGGGAAATGGAGCTACCCCAGAGTCTACCGGAAAAAAGGGCGACCATCTGATCGGTGACTTTTACGTATTATTCAGCAACAAATTAAAAGAGGAGACCCATGCGTTAGAAGCGAAAGGCCTTACCAAGGAAGAAGCCGAGGCTCAATCCACCTTGATGGCGGAAGCCCGTGAGATGCTTCGTAAATGGGAAGCCGGAGACCAAGAGGTGCGTGCGCTTTGGGAAATGATGAATAATTGGGTATACGCCGGGTTCAACGAGACTTATAAGATGATGGGCGTAGATTTCGATAAGATTTATTACGAGTCTCAAACGTATCTGGAAGGAAAAGGTAAGGTGATGGAAGGCCTAGAGAAAGGGATTTTCTATCGCCGTGAAGACGGCTCCGTATGGGCTGATTTGACGAAAGACGGGCTGGATGAAAAATTATTGCTTCGTGCGGATGGAACTTCCGTCTATATGACGCAGGATATCGGTACCGCCAAGCTGCGCTTCGACGATTACCCGATCAATAAGATGATCCTGTCTCTTATACACATCTGACGCTGCCGACGAAGCTAGAAGTGTAGA
>ENA-OWXQ01000983-OWXQ01000983.1-human-gut-metagenome-genome-assembly--contig:-NODE-983-length-11778-cov-11.3043_pt1 | contig 11778 bp, 8 predicted proteins | sample MGYA00249246_ERZ652059 | MGnify/ENA primary metagenome ERZ652059 (study PRJEB26925, sample SAMN05827064) | human gut metagenome | biome: ENVO:2100002; feature: ENVO:00000062; material: ENVO:00002003...
CCTTCGCTGAAGTAGTACAGATACTTTTTGCTCATGCGTGTTTACCTCCCAAATGATGGCCCCCGGCGCGATGCTCCGGCGGTCTTATCGATGCTCTGTCTTGTCATACGATAAACATTTCTCTGTGAATGCTAAACCATTATACCAGAATTTCACGCCTATTCCATCGGGCAAAACACCGAATTTGTTTGATATTTTTTGTGCAAACTCTTGCATTTTACTTACTTTTTCGGTAATATAAAATGGGAAAGATTTCGAGAGGTTTTTTAAGGTTTTAAGCCATTTTTAGGGCGATGGATACAACTTTCCATCCATCAAACCCTTCGCCCTGTTTTTCCGGGGTGATTGCTCCCGAGTTTGTTCTGTCTTGGATACAACAAAACCCTTCTCCGCAGGGGCTCCGCCGCCGCTGCGGGGGCCGTTTTGGGAGGAGGTTTTTTTATTTATGCAAAACATTGACACATCCGCACTGGCTGCCGCAAAGGCAAAGCTCGACGCTGCCGAGGCCCAGCGCGAAGAGGTGCTGCTGCGCCACATCGCAAACGGCGTGGACATCCGCAGCCGCAATGTGGAGATCGGCTCCGAAGTGGTCATTGCCCCGGGAGCCGTCATCCTCGCAGGCACCATCCTGCGCGGCAAGACCACCATCGGCGCAGGCTGCGTCATCGGCCCCAACACCCTCATCGAGGACAGCACCGTGGACGAAGGCACCACCGTCAACGCCAGCCAGGTCTACAGCAGCCACCTCGGCCCCCACAACAACATCGGTCCCTTCACCCATGTGCGCATCAACACCGTCACCGGCTACGGCGTGCATCTGGGCGCTTATGTCGAGACGAAGAACTCCAACTTCGCCCGGGGCAATACCGTCAGCCACCTGACCTACATCGGCGACAGCGACGTAGGCAAGTACTGCAACTTCGGCTGCGGCACCGTCACCTGCAACTACGACGGCAAGGACAAGTTCCGCACTCAGATCGGCGACTACTGCTTCATCGGCTGCAACACCAACCTTGTCGCCCCCGTCACCATCGGCGACGGGGCCTACACCGCCGCCGGCAGCACCATCACCAAGGACGTCCCCCCGCAGGCTCTTGGCATCGCCCGGGAGCGTCAGACCAACCTCGACGGCTGGGCTGAACCGAAAATGGAAGCGTACATTATAAAGAAGCAGAAACTGGAGCAAGAGCAGGGCTGACCCCCGCTCCCCACGCCGCCGTGCCGCCCGCACGGCGGCTTTTTGTATAATGAAAACCACTCGCCTAGCGAGTGGTTTTACGAATTACAAAAAAGAGGCCGCCCCGGGTGGTTTCCCAAGGCGGCCCCTGTAAGGGGTCTGTATTTTTTAGTGCCTCCAGCACTTCAGGCTCTCGGCCTGAGCTGCGCTCAGCCGCCGGCTCCCAAGGCCGTCGTGCTCCAGAGCAAACCAGCTGCCCCCCTCTGCCAGCAGCTCTGCCACCGACAGGGTGGTCGTTTTGAGGGTGGTAACAAACTGGATCTGCTCCACCCCCTGCTCCTGCAGGGTCTCCAGCGCCTGCCGGGTGCCATGGAGCCGGGCGGACAGATTGTCGGTCGTCACCCGCAGGGTGCTGCCCTGCTGCCGGGTGTTAAAAAGCAGGGGGGCGCCCTTCAGCGTCTCCACATGGAGGTCCAGGCTCTCCCCGTCCGGGATGGGCTTGGGGAGCGCAAACTCCCACCACTCCTTCAGGATGCCGTCCGGTTTGCCGTCCAAGTCCAGGTCCGGGTTGTAGATGATGTGGTGGATGTAGCCGGTGGTCAGGCCGCTGATGTCTGCCTGGATCTCCTTGCCGTCGACAGGTCCATCCGGCGTCTTACTGCCGCCGTTACCGATGGTAGCACCGGTGCCGACACCGGACCAGTCAGGGCCGCTGCCGGTCGCCGTCGCCGTCACCTGAGCGGCTCCGCTCACGGTGACCTTGCTGCCGATGCCATTGACACCGCCGCCGATGCCGGCACCACCGTAGGCACCGGAAGCGTTTACCTTGCCGCCGTTGATGGTGATGTCTTCGCCGTTGCCGTTCTCACCGCCGCCGATGCCAGCACCACCATCGGTGCCGGTAGCGTTCACCGTGCCGCCGTTGATGGTGATGTTTTTGCCGCTACCGCTCTCACCGCCCCAAGCGCCGACGCTGCCGCCGCCGATGCCAGCAGCATAGCTGCCACCGGTAGCGGTCACCTTGCCGTCGTTGATGGTGATGTTTTCGCCGCTGCCGGAGCTGCCGCCGCCGATGCCGGCACCACTGTTGCCACGGTAGCCACCACCGGTAGCGGTCACTGTGCCGCCCTTGATGGTGATGTTGTTGCCGCCGCCGCCCTCAGCACCGCCGCCGATGCCGGCACCACCACCGTAGCCACCGGTAACGTTCACCGTGCCGCCGGTGATGGTGATGTTTTCGCCGTTGGCGAAGGCGCCGCCGATGCCGGCAGCACCACCACCGTAGCCACCGGTAGCGTTCACCGTGCCGCCGGTGATGGTGATGTTTTTGCCGACGCCGCCGTTACCGCCGCCGATGCCGGCACCACAGTCGTCCCAGTTGTCGCCACCGGAGGCCGTCACCTCGCCGCCGTTGATGGTGATGTTTTCGCCGCTGCCGGAGCTGCCGCCGGTAGCGGTCACTGTGCCGCCGGTGATGGTGATGTTTTTGCCGTCGCCAAGGTAACCGCCGCCGATGCCGGCACTATTAAACCCACCGGTGGCCGTCAGGCTGCCGGCTTCGTTATTATCGTCCTTCAGGGTCAGCGTGCCTGTGGAGGTTTTTTCAAGGCCCGCACTCTGAGTGCCGCTTTTCAGCTCGTTATCGCCGTCCAGCTCGATCTCCACATTGCCCTTTCCCTGAACGCTCAGGGCAGCCTTTCCTTTTTGATCCCAATCATATTGATCTCCGGTGTCGCTCACATCGATCTTTACGTCTTTCAGGGTGAGGTTCAGCACCTTATCGGCAATGTTATTGATCACCGTAATGGTGTTGCCCCAAAAGCCATCATCCTTTGGGTTCACCGGAGTAGAGCCTGCAGGGGCAGCAGCCGGGGCTGCCTGCTGGTCTGCGCTTTTCGGTTCCTCAGCGCTCTCCGGCTGGTCTGCGCCTTCCGGCTTCTCAGCGTCCTCCGGCTGGGCCGGCTGGTAGTTGTCCTCTACCACCGGGCCAAAGTCGGAATCCTCTGCTGCGGGGCCTTCCAGGTCGCTCTCCAGCGTGCTGATGACCGTATTAGAGGTGGTGATGACGGTCTCCTCCCCGGCCTTGTCCGTCCATTTCTCTCCGCCCTGTTCGATGGTCTGGCTGCCATCCTCATTTTTGGTGATGGTAATATCGCCGTAGTCGATGTAGTAGGTATCTGCAAAGGCCGGAGCCGCCAGAGATACCGTGATGCTCAACGCTGCCATCAGAGCTGCTGCCCGGCGGAATGTGTTGTTCTTCCTCATAGTACTCTCCTTTTTTACGTTTTTTTGTGGTTTTTACACTATACAACACTTCTCAGAACACGCAACCGTGTTTCCGCACTCTGAGAGGTGGGTGGAACTGCTTCCTCCGCATTCTGTTTCAGAATCTCATGCTGCATACACAGCAGACTACATCAAAGACGCAATTGTCTTACCGGAAAACGCTTCATCCATAAATGTCTGCATCTCCTTATAGAACTTTCTGACCGGGCATGTCTCCGTTGCATGCCGCGAGCAGTAGCAATCTTCTTCCAAGCAACGGTTGATCCTGGTAGTTCCTTCCACCGCATTGAATATATCAGCCAAACTGATGTCTTCCGGTTTTCGGTTTAAACTAAAGCCTCCGCCAACGCCGCGCTTTGTCGCAATGATCCCCGCATCGCGCAGAGGCTTTGCGATCTGAGCAATCATTTGTTTTGGGATTCCCATCTGCTTGCTGATATCCTCACTCCCCATAGGCGTTCCAAGGATTGCAAGAAATAGTGTCATCCTGATTGCATAGTCAGTTGTTACATTTAACTGCATAAAACCTTCCCGTCATAAATAGATTAGTTAATCGCTCATCTCATCAATTCCGTCAAAAAAATAGTCGCAGCGGGAACAACCGATAATTTCAAAAAGTCAACCTTGTGATCTCCTTTCTTTTTCTACGTTTTCTTGTGCTTTTTGCACTTCTTTGTTGAGGGTATTTCTCATTTTTTATTATACCCCCCCCCCCCTACAGTCTTGGCAATAGGGAAAAACAGCGAAATTTCGGGCTTAAAATCCTCTATTTTGCGGCAATGTGCAACAAAATATGGCAAGCTTCCTCCCTGCCCCGGCGGGTGCTTCCCTCGGGCATAAATAAATATCCCCCGGCGGAGCCGGGGGATATTTATTTGCTTTTTGTGTATCTTTTTGCGCGCGCGTATGTTATAATAACATATTGTTCGAAAACAGATTCAACGTAAAAAGGCAGAATATATCATATGAACACCAATGACATCTGGCTCATTGCCGGCCTCGGCAATCCGGAGCCGAAATACGACGGCACCCGTCACAACACAGGCTTTGCCGCGCTGGACTATCTGGCCGGCAAGTGGGGCATCTCCGTCTCCAAGACCAAGTTTCAGGGTCTGTGGGGGCAGGGCGAGGTGGACGGCCACAAGGTCGTGCTCCTGAAGCCCCTGACTTATATGAACCTCTCGGGCGACTCCATCGGCCCGCTGGCGGGCTTCTTCAAGATCCCTGCCGACCACGTCATCGTCCTGTGCGACGACATCACCCAGGACCCCGGCAAGCTGCGCATCCGGCCCTCCGGCTCTGCGGGCGGCCACAACGGCCTCAAGAGCATCATCGCCCGCCTCGGCGGCGAGAACTTCCCCCGCATCCGCATCGGCGTGGGCGCAAAGCCCCGCCCGGACTACGATTTGGCCGACTGGGTGCTGGGCAGGTTCCCGCCCGACGACGCCAAGGCCCTCGCCGACCGCTGCCCCGACATCGCAGCCGCCGCAAAGCTCATCATGGACGGCAAGCTGGGTCTGGCGCAGAGCAAGTATAACGGGTAATCCCTCTCAGGCGCTGACGCGCCAGCTCCCCCAGAGGGGGAGCCCTTGGCAGGCCGGGCCACTTCACGCTGCCTGCTGAAAGCCCGCGCATACGCAAAAGGCCGGGCCTCGCTTACACGGGCAGCGGCATCTGAACAGGCACCTCCCCCAGACAACAGGGCACTATCGCTTCCGACAAAAGAAACCTCTCTCATCCAGCGCAAGCCTGACCGACACGCCAGTGGCTCCCCCTTTGGGGGAGCTGGCATCGCGCAGCGATGACTGAGAGGGCTGAAAGGAGGTCCACCATGTACGAAGCGCTCCTGAAAAACACCCCTGAATACCAGAAGACAGCGGCCAGCCTCGCCTCCCCCGGCCCGGCAGCGCTGTTCGGCCTGCCTCCGGCAGGTCGGGCATTGCTCTACGCCGCGCTCCAGAAGGACACGGGCCGCATCCTCTGCGTCGTCACGCCCGGCGAGGCCGAGGCCACCCATTTTGCCGACGACCTCAAGACACTGGGGCTCTCGGCGGCGGTATTCCCGCCCCGGGACTTCATGCTCCGCCCCGTCGAGGGCGCGGGCCGCGAGTACGAGTACCGGCGTCTGTCGGTGCTGGGCGCATTGGCGGGCGGACGGCTGAACGCCGTCTGCGTCCCCGCCGAGGCCCTGCTCCAATACACCGTGCCGCAGGACGAGTTCCAGAAGAACACCCTCACCCTCAAGCCCGGCATGGTCTACAACCGCGAAGCGCTGGTGGAGCGGCTCTTCGCCGCCGGATACGTGCGGCGCAGTCAGGTGGACGGCCCGGGACAGTTCAGCGTCCGGGGCGACATCGTGGACATCTACGCCCCCGATATGCGCCAGCCCGCCCGTGTGGAGTACTGGGACGACGAGATAGACTCTCTCGCCTCCTTCGACCTGCTGACACAGCGGCGGGACGGTGCGCTGGAAAAGATCTATCTTTCCCCCGCCCGTGAGGTGCTGTTCGGCAGCACCGCCGACACGGCAGAGGCCCTCCGCGCCGCCCAGAAGAAAGCCCGCGGCAAGCGCCGCACCGCCCTCGAAAAGGCCATGGAGTCCGACCTCGCCCAGCTGGACAGCGGCGTCATGCCCGAGGCCATGGACAAATACTACGGTCTGCGGTACGAGACGCCCGCCACATTGCTGGACCACCTGAGCAGCCCCATCTTCATCCTCGACGAGGTGGGCGGCATCCGGGACGCCCAGAAGGCCACCGAGTTCCGCCGCAGCGAAGAGCTGACCGGCCTGCTCGAGGAGGGCGTCATCTGCCCCGGCCTCGATGTGCTCTACCAGACCATGGACGACCTCGCCATTGCGGCGCAGGGCCAGAGCACCCTGCTCTGCGAGAACTTTCTGCGGGGCATGAACGAGTTCAAGCTGAAAGACCTCATCAACGCCGAGGCGTTCGCGGCCCCCAACTGGGGCGGCGACCTCGCTTCCCTGCGGGAAGACCTCGACCCGCTGGTCCAGCAGGGGTACGCCGTGGCCCTTTTCGCCGGCACGCCCAAGGGTGCAGCGGCCCTTACCCGCGATTTGGCTGACAAGGGCTATGCCGTCAGCATGAGCCGGGACGTCCGGCCCGCGAAAGGTCTGGTTCAGGTACTGCCCGGCCACCTCACGGCGGGCTGCACCTTCCCGTTTGCCCGCGTGGCAGTCATCTCGTCCCGGCGTCACGGTCTGGACGACGAGGCCGCCGAAAACAAAAAGCGCAAGAAGAACAAAAACGCCCTGTCCAGCCTCTCGGACATCAAGCCCGGCGACTATGTGGTTCACCAGAGCCACGGCATCGGTATGTATGCGGGCATCCAGCGTCTCGAGGTGCAGGGTGCGATAAAAGATTACCTGAAGATCCAGTATTCCGGCTCCGACGTGCTGTATGTGCCGGTCACTCAGCTCGATCTGCTGAGCCGCTACACCGCCCCCGGCGACGAGGAAAAGGTGAAGCTTGCCAAGCTGGGCGGCACCGAGTGGCAGCGCACCCGTGCCAAGGTCAAAAAGGCCACCGAAGAGATGGCCCAGGAGCTCATCGAGCTCTACGCCCGCCGCCGTCAGGCCACAGGCTACGCCTTCCCCGCCGACGGCGAGTGGCAGAGCGATTTCGAGTCCCGCTTCGAGTACGACGAGACGGACGACCAGCTCACCGCCACCGCTGAGATCAAGAAGGACATGGAAAAGGGCTGGCCTATGGACCGCCTGCTCTGCGGCGACGTGGGCGTCGGCAAAACGGAGGTCGCCTTCCGCGCGGCCTTCAAGTGCGTCATGGGCGGCAAGCAGTGCGCCATTCTGGCCCCCACCACCCTTCTGGCGTGGCAGCACTACAACAGCATCATCTCCCGCATGGAGGCATTCCCGGTGAAAGTCGGGCTGCTCTCCCGCTTCCGCACCGCCAAACAGCAGAAAGAGACCCTGCGGGGCCTGCAGGCCGGCAGCGTGGACATCGTCATCGGCACCCACCGCCTCCTCTCCAAGGACGTCCGGTTCCACGACCTGGGCCTTGTCATCATCGACGAGGAGCAGCGTTTCGGCGTCAAGCACAAGGAGAAGCTGAAAGAGAACTTCATCGGCGTGGACATGCTGACCCTCTCGGCCACCCCCATCCCCCGCACCCTGAACATGGCCATGAGCGGCATCCGCGACCTCTCCACCATCGAGCAGCCGCCCATCGAGCGCCAGCCGGTGGAGACATTCGTGTTGGAATACAATGACGTCATCCTCGCCGAAGCCATGAAGAAGGAGCTGGCCCGGGGCGGTCAGGTCTACTACCTGCACAACCGGGTGGACAACATCGAGTCCTGCGCCGCCCATGTCAGCCAGATGGTGCCGGGAGCGCGGGTGGGCATCGCCCACGGCAAGATGACCGAGGAAGAGCTGAACCCCGTCTGGCAGCATCTGCTGAACGGCGAGATCGACATCCTCGTCTGCACCACCCTCATCGAGACGGGCATTGACGTGCGCAACTGCAACACCCTCATCATCGAGGACGCCGACCGGATGGGTCTGGCCCAGCTGTACCAGATCCGGGGCCGCGTGGGCCGCTCAGGCCGGAAAGCCTACGCCTACTTCACCTTCCGGCGGGACAAGACCCTCACCGACATCGCCCAGAAGCGGCTTTCCGCCATCCGGGAGTTCACAGCCTTCGGCTCCGGCTTCCGCATCGCCATGCGCGACTTACAAATTCGCGGCGCGGGCAGTCTGCTGGGCCACAGCCAGCACGGCCACATGGAGGCCGTGGGCTATGACCTCTATGTCAAGATGCTGGGTCAGGCCATCGCCCGGGCCAAGGGTGAGCCCATCCAGCGGGACAAGAGCGAATGCCTCGTGGACCTGCGGGTGGACGCCTTCATCCCGGAGAAGTATATTGCCGACGGCCCGGGCCGTATCGAGGCCTACAAGCGCATCGCCGCCATCCAGACCCCCGAGGATGCCGCCGACGTGCTGGATGAACTCATCGACCGCTACGGCGACCCGCCGCCCTCCGTCAGCGACCTCGTGAACGTCTCGCTGGTGCGGGTCCAGGCTGCCGCTGTGGGCGTCTACGAAGTCACCCAGAAGAAGGATACCCTGCTGTTACAGGTGGAGACGCTGGACGTGGCCATGATACGCGGCCTGCTCATCGCTTTCAATGGCCGGGTGACGGCAGGAGCCGGCACCAAGCCCTACCTCTCGGTGGCTCTCCAACCCGACGAAAAGCCGCTGGAACTGCTGCAAAGCATCCTCAAGGCGATGGCCGACATCCTTGCTGCCCCGCCGGAAGAAAACACCGGCAAAAAATAAATTTCACTAGGAGTACACTTATGAAGAAGAAACTCATCGCGCTCGTCTGCGCCCTCGCTCTGGCCGTCGGCCTCGTGGGCTGCAGCCTCTCCACCCCGGATTCCGTAGGCACCATCGGCAACGTGGACATCTCTTCCGGCCTCTATCTGCTGGCCCAGTTCGATGCCTACCAGACCGCCGCCGACCTCGCTTCCGACGACCAGGACGCCACCAAGGTGTCCAGCTTCCTCAAGTCCACCATCACCGTCGATGACGCCACCGGCGAGACCGCCGTGGTCAGCGACTATGTGGCCCAGAAGACCCTCGAGAACCTCGAGTCCTACGCCGCCATCGAGACCCGTTTTGATGAGCTGGGCGGCGTGCTGACCCCCGACGAGGAGATGCAGGCCGACAGCTACGCCTCCCAGCTGATGGAGCAGAACGGCGACCTCTATAAGGCCAACGGCATCGGCCTCGACACCCTCAAGCGGTTTGAGCGCATCCTCATCAAGAGCAACGACCTGCTCGAGATGTGCTACGGCATCGACGGCGAGACCCCCGTCTCCGACGCAGAGCTGACCAGCCACCTCGAGGACGAGATGGTCTACATCCGCTATGTGGTCGTGCCGCTCTACAACACCAGCACCTTCGCTTTTGCTGATGACGCCCAGAGCGCCCAGATGCTCGAGCTGGCCCAGACCGCCGCCGAGAGCTGCAACGCTGCCATCCCCGATGGGGCCAGCGCCCAGATCTCCGCTTTCAGCGCCGCCGTTGCCGCTGCCCTGCCCGACATCTACGCGGTGCTGGATGGCGAGCCCTCTTCCGACGCATCTTCCCTCTCCACTGCCCTGCTGGGTTCTGACAACATCGATTCCACCTTCTCCGAGGAAGGTACCGCCGACGCCGTCCGCGCCCTCAAGCCCGGCGAGGCCGCCGCGGTGCAGTATTCCAGCTATGCGCTGATGATGCTCGTCCGTCTCGACCCGCTGGACGCTGACACGCTGGACAGCCTCCGCGCACAGGCCCTCTCCGACATGAAGAGCGGCGAGCTGCAGGACAGCCTTCAGTCCTATGGCGCCCAGCTGCCCCACGCTCTGGACTCCGCCGCCATGAAGAAGATGCCGGCTTCCAAAATCAAGAACGAGCAGTAATTTTCCTTAAAAATAATAGAAAAGCTCCGGGGATCTGTTGGTTCCCGGAGCTTTTCTGTACTCATACTGCTTTTCAGATCCCGCTTCCAGCGCCGCGCGGATATGCATCGTGCGGCGTTGCTTTTTGTCGGTTTTTATGGTATCCTCTTAGCAGAAAGGCGCTGTCCAACCAAACGCAGGCGGCTATTGCTCCTCACCGGTCTCGCTGTCTTGCTCTTCGGAGCAAAGCAAGCGCGGGAGGGCAACTTTTTGGAGTTCCGCTCCCGACGCTCAAGGTGAAGGGAGGGATGCCTTATGACTACATCGGAAATTCTATTGCTTTTCCAGACGATCATCGCACTGTTGGCACTTCTCGTAAGTGTTGTACATCTGATGGACGACCGGAAAAAGGATGATTCTTATGGCAGCAAAAGGAAAAAGCACAAAAAGAAATGACCGCCCAACGCTTCCAACCGGTGGCGGTCATTACTTTTGTAATGCTTGACTGGTGAGGAGCTAGCCGTTTGCACGGATAGCGCCTTTCCTTATTTTTATTATAGACAGCCGTGCGCGGATTGTCAAGCACAAGAATACAAAGGAAAAAGCACAAAAAAATGACAGCCCAACGCTTCCAACCGGTGGCGGTCATTACTTTTTGTAGCGACTTAAACTGGTGAGGAGCCAGCCGTTTGCACGGTCAGCGCCTTTCCTTATCTTTATTATAGACAGCCGTGCGCGGATTGTCAAGCGCCAGAACTTCCAGAATACAAAAGATAAAAAACGGACCACCCGCTTCGGCCTTCTCAGGCTGGGGCGGGCGGCCCGACATTTTCTGACGCATTCTGATGCAATCCGACGTTTTTATCTGTTCTCTCAAAAACAATGCAGATACATCATTTTTCTTATATTTCAGCGTTATTTTCGCCTTTTAGAGCATCTCAGAATGGGCAGTTTTTGCGTTTTTGAGTTCCCATGATTTTCCAGTCCATACATCTTCGACTGGTCTTCATTTTGATTATAGAGGAATCGCTCTCCAATGTCAATAGCCCAGCGCCTATAAAAAGCCCAAGGGCGAGGTCCCTTGCGGAACCTCGCCCTCAGACTATGTGAGATAAATCACTACATGCGCGAACATATAATGTTTATCATTACAGGCCGTGTGCCTGTAATACCTGTTTTATAGCAATTCAACTTTTTAATGCAGCAGCGTTGAATTGCATATCGCAAATATGCTGTTACCTCGAACATTTTCATATACAAGGACTTCGTGGTCTGCCTCGATGGGTCTAGTATAGTGCATTTTTACAGGATTGTCAATATATGGTATTATTTTCGACATTTTAGCCAATCAGGAGCCGTGAAAAACAGCAAAATGCTCTGCCTGCACAGGGACAAATGGCCGAGAGCCCGTTCATTCTTTTACTGCCTTTTCAAACTCCGCTTCCAGCGCCTCGTTGACGGCGCGGACGGCGGCGGCATCGGGTTTGATGGCCGTGCGGTCATAGGTGAACAGGCCGTTCACCTCGTCCTCCACGTCGGTCAGCTGGGTGTACACCAGCGCCGACAGGCCCTTTTTCAGCTGCGGGAGAATCGTCTTGCGCTGCAAATCGCAGTAGCGCTCGGTCAGCTCTGCCCGGCTCCTGGCCGTGCCGTAGCCGTAGGTCTTCCGGGGCGGCTCATGGCCGGGCATGGGCCATGCAATGCCGCCGTACTCGCTGAGGGCCACAGTGCGCACATTCGGGCGGATGCGGAGCGGATAGAAATAGTTGTGGATGGAATGCACATCTCCCCCGCCCCGGTCGAACCAGCCGCTGGCCTCGTCCACCGGACGGGACGGGTCGAGGGCGCGGAGGGTCTCGGTGGCTTTCCGTGCGTCGAACTGGCCCCAC
>ENA-OWXQ01001023-OWXQ01001023.1-human-gut-metagenome-genome-assembly--contig:-NODE-1023-length-11460-cov-21.501_pt1 | contig 11460 bp, 10 predicted proteins | sample MGYA00249246_ERZ652059 | MGnify/ENA primary metagenome ERZ652059 (study PRJEB26925, sample SAMN05827064) | human gut metagenome | biome: ENVO:2100002; feature: ENVO:00000062; material: ENVO:00002003...
AGCTGACGATTCTCAAAGGCGGTGTGCGCAAGCGCCATCAGGCTCCGTACCTAGTGCACGGCTTCAGGCTCTTTGACAAGGTGCTGTGCAAAGGGGAAGTCGGCTTTATTTTTGGCAGACGCTCCTCGGGTGCATTCGATGTGCGCCGTCTGAACGGTACAAAGATTTCTGCCGGTATTTCCTACAAGAAACTTTCGCTTCTTGAGAAGCGAAAGATGTTTTTAACTGAACTGAGAAAGGAGGGCCGCGATTCCTCCCGCGTCTGAAGACGCGGGTTTCCTCGCGGAATTTCTATGAAAGCCATTTGGGTTGTTGACGATGACCGGTCCATCCGCTGGGTGCTTGAAAAGGCGCTGCAGCGCGAGAACCTGCCTTTCCGGATGTTTGAGGATGCCGCTGACGTCATTGCGGCGCTTCAGACCGAAACGCCCTCAGTGCTTTTAAGTGATATCCGTATGAAGGGGACGTCCGGCATGGAGCTCCTTCACACCGTCAAAAAAGAGCATCCGGAAGTGCCGGTCATCATCATGACGGCTTTCAGTGACCTGGACAGTGCGGTGAACGCCTTTCAGGGCGGAGCGTACGAGTACCTCGCCAAGCCCTTTGACATCAACCGCGCGATTGAACTTCTGCGCCGTGCCTGCGAAGAGTCGGGGGCCTCGGAGACGCCACAGACTGAGACAGGGGAGGCGGTGCCCGAAATCATCGGACAGTCCGCTGCCATGCAGGAAGTCTTTCGGGCAATCGGGCGGCTTTCTCAAAGTAACGTCACAGTGCTTGTGACGGGCGAATCCGGTACCGGTAAGGAAGTGGTGGCGCGCGCCCTTCACAATCATTCGCCGCGCCGCTCGGCACCGTTTGTGGCGATCAATACGGCAGCGATACCGAGGGAACTCCTTGAAAGCGAACTTTTCGGCCACGAAAAGGGGGCCTTTACGGGGGCAAACTCCCTGCAGTACGGGCGCTTTGAGCAGGCTAAGGGCGGCACGCTCTTTCTGGACGAAATCGGCGACATGCCGATGGAGATGCAGACGCGGCTTTTGCGCGTTTTGTCGGACGGGTGCTTTTACCGCGTCGGGGGCTGTCAGTTAATCAGAAGTGATGTGCGCGTCATTGCCGCTACGAACCAAAACCTGGAGGCCCGCGTGCGCGAAGGCCTTTTCCGTGAAGACCTCTTTCACCGCTTAAATGTGATTCGTCTCAGGCTTCCGCCCCTGCGCGAGCGCTCTGAAGACATTGCGGCCTTGGCCGATCACTTTTTGGCTGAGGCCGCGAAAAACCTCAAAACAGAACGCAAGCACTTAAAGCCCGAAGCGCTGGACTTTATACGGCGTTTCCCTTTTCCGGGAAACGTGAGGCAGCTTGAGAATCTCTGTAACTGGCTTACCGTGATGGCCCCGAGCCAGTGGATCCGGACCGAAGACTTACCGGACGAGTTTTTGCGGGGTGAGGCGGCAAAGGATGCCGTAAAGGGCGGTGCCGAGGGCGAGTGGACATCGGCGCTCAAAGACGAAATCCGCGCGGCACTGACCTCTGGCGCTCCGGAAGTAATGGCGAAATTTACCCGCGATTTTGAGTGTGCGGTGTTTCGCGCGGCACTTGACTTTACGCACGGCCGCAAGGTGGAGGCAGCGCAAAAGCTCGGAGTGGGGCGCAACACGCTCACGCGAAAGATTCAGGAGCTCGGGCTCTGAGATCTTGGACGAACCCGGCAGCGCTTGCAGTCGCGGACGGTTTTCCCGCATAATCGGCCGCACAAGAAAATCATCCGTAACAGGTGATCTCTGGTACGGCTGGTACCACTGAGCTTCGAAGTCTATCAAAACCAATGGCTGTGCTAATGGTTAGAATCCCCAGATATGCTTGGAAAAAATAACAAGCGGCATTCTTGGGGGTGTTGATAAAATCGGCTCATTGAGCGAAGCAAAAAAGCATTGAAAAGTAATGGATGGATTTTTTAATTTAACCGTCACAAACCGGTTTAGATATTTGAAAAACCTGTTTGCTACGCTGTTGGTGAGGAGCAGGCAGCTAAAACACAGAGTTTTTCTCGTTAGATGCCGTTAATTGGCTGAACCGACTTTATCAACACACCCGATCCTGCCGCGATTCTCTGATGCAAAAAGGCCTCTCACTCTCGGACTTTGAAGACGAACTGCGCGCGCTCGGCGCAGGACCCCGTCATATCCGCCGCATTTACCGTGCCTGGCTGGGGCTCGGCCCCTGGGAGGCCAAGGACTCGGCGCGCTACCCGGCCGCTCTGGAAGCAAAACTCACAGAAATCCGCAACCGGCTCACAAAACTTACGCAAGTGCTGCCCGTAAAAAGTGAGCAGGCGGAATCCTTAAAACTTATCGTGGGGTTAAGTGACGGAGAGTGCATTGAAAGCGTCCTGCTGCCGCGCCGTGCGCTGTGCGTGTCGACGCAGGTGGGATGCGCTGTGGGGTGCCGCTTCTGCATGACGGGAAAGGGCGGCCTTGTGCGGCAGTTAGGGAGCGCGGAAATTGTCGCTCAGGTTGTCGAAGCCCTCAAAATCCGGCCCGATATTAAAAAGGTTGTGATGATGGGGATGGGTGAGCCCAGCCACAACCTGAAGGAAGTGCTGGAGGCGGTGAATTTTCTCGGCGACGTTTTGGGCCTTGCGCACAAGGAAATTGTGGTGTCAACGGTGGGGGATCCGAGGCTTTTTGATGCGATCCGCACCAACGGCGTGCATCCGGCTGTTGCTCTGTCGCTTCATACAACGGACGACATGAAGCGCCGCGAGCTTTTACCCAAGGCGCCGAAAATTCCAGCCGCAGACCTTTTGGCGATGACACTCGATTACGCGGAAAGCACCAAGTACCCGGCGCAGATTGAGTGGACACTGATTGAGGGCGTGAACGACTCTGCCCGAGAAGTCGAATGCCTTGCCGAACTTATCAAGGGGCGCTACGCGATGGTGAACTTTATCGCCGTCAATCCCGTGGAAGGCACCGGATTTAAGCGTCCGTCAAATGCTCACATGCAGGATCTCATCACAATTTTGCGCCGTCAGGGGATCATCGCTACGATAAGGGACAGTGCGGCGCAGGATATTGAAGGCGGATGCGGCCAGCTGCGGGCACGGGTACTTGAGATTAACCGACAGATTGAACAATGCAGCGACGAAAACAAAAACTGAGTAAGGCCCGGTCCCGCACCATGTGGCTGGTGTGGATTGCCTGGGGCGTGATCGGCAGCATCTTTCTTTTCGAGGACTCCAGGGGCGGCTCGGGCTGGCTCTCGTTTCTCCTTACCTCGCCCTTCTGGCTTTTGTTTGCCGTCTGGCCCTTTATTTGGCTGTGGCTTGTGACGCGGCGCAATGATGAGTGGGTTGAGATTGACGATGATGTCATCAGCGGCGAAAACGGCGAGACGATCGCGCGCTTTGTGCAGAAGGACGGCGTGCGCTACGTTGATATTGACGCTTTTGCCGATACGTTTAAGTGCTCCCGTGACGTCCCCATGGTGACGCTTCCGGGCGGCACCGAGCGCTTTGCAAGGCTCGATGACGTGCGGCATATGGCCACCGGCAACAAAGCCCTCACGGAGTGGCTTGCGGTGGTGGATTCGCTCCCGAAATAAAGCCGCGAGAATAAAGAAAAACCGAAGCGGATATTGTGTTCTGCTTCGGTTTTTGCATTTTTCAGGGCTGTGCGTCTTCAACCGGATCGAAGGAAATCTCCATGCGCCGCGGCATCGGGGTGTTGCCAAGGGGCCGCGGGAAGGGATTGCAGCGGCTGATGGCGTGCCGCACGGCCCGGTCAAAGGCGGGAAGCCCCGAGCTTTGCGTCATACGCGGGGTTTCGGCGATTTCGCCGTTCGGAAGAAGGCTCACGCTGTAGACGGCCACATGCGTGCCTCTGGCAATGCCCGAGGGAACGGAAAACAGGATAAAGGGCCGGATGCAGCTGATGACGCGTGAGGCGTACGCTGCAGAGAGTTTCCCCTGCATCGAGCGTTCAACGCCCGGTGTGCCGCGCGTTGAGCCCACGCGGCCCGAAGTAACGGCGGGTGCCCCGGTGATGCGGGCGAGTTCGGCCCGGCGCATTTCTTCAGCGAGCTCCGCCTGCCGGCGTTTTTCTTCGGCAATGCGCTTGCGGCGGGCGGCTTCGGCACGCTTTTTGGCTTCCGCAATGCGTTTTTCTTCCGCCAAACGCTTTTCCTCTGCAATGCGTTTCTCTTCGGCGATGCGTTTTTCCTCGGCGATGCGCTTTTCCTCAGCGATGCGCTTTTCTTCGGCGATGCGTTTTTCCTCAGCGATGCGCTTTTCTTCGGCAATACGCTTTTCTTCCGCCAGACGCTTTTCTTCAGCGATACGGATATCTTCTTCGCGGCGCTTTTGTTCAGCTTCTTCGGCGGCCCGTTTTTCAGCTTCCAGGCGCTCAGCCTCGAGACGCTCGGCCTCTCTGCGTTCTGCTTCCCGGCGCTCTTCTTCAAGAAGCTTCTGAGCTTCAGCTTGCGCCTTTGCTTCAGCTTCGGCGCGCGCCTTTTCGTCGGCAAGGCGCTGCGCCTCAGGTCTCTCCTGCGCTTCTTTTTTGAGCTGCAGTTCTTCGGCCGTGGGTTCTTCCGGCGCCGGTGCCGCTTTGTTGTCAGGAGCTTCTTCCTCGGTTTCCTGCGCCGTGCCTTTGAGGCTCATGCCGGAGGCGTCTTCCGGCGCCCAGAGTTCGGCGTAGACCGTTTCGGTATCCGTATTCCACTGAAAGACGTTAAAGAGCGCGAAAAAGAGGAGCCCGTGCACAGCCACCGCCGCAATGACGCCGGCCGGTACATCCGTCAGACGGGAATTGGCGGGCGCAAGGCGCGCGGGATCTCCGGACTCATTGTCCGTCGGAGTCCGGTCCGACTGCAGATCCTGCGGATCTTCGCGCTTATCCTGATTGCCTTCGCTCATTTCGTGCGCTCAACCTTCAGCGCGAGGCCCACGCGCTTGATTTCGGCGTTTTGCAGGGTTTTCATGACGTTCACGACCTGCTCGTAGCGCACATCGCGGTCGGCGGCGATCACGACCGGCGTGTCGGCATCGGCCTGCGCCGAACGCACGTTGGCAATGAGAGCCGTCATGTCAACGGGCCTGAGCCCATTTTGGACTTTAAGCGAGAGGTGACCGTCGGCGTGCACCACGACTTCAACGGGATTGGCGGGTGCGGCGGAAGCCTTGGAAACACTCGGCAGATTAATGACCGAAGGGTTCACAAAAGGGGCGGCGACCATCAGAATCACCACGAGCACAAGCATCACGTCGATATAGGGAACGACGTTCATGTCGCTCATCATGCGGCGTTTCTTGCGCGTCTGAAGGCTTTTAAGTGCCATGATTGTCTGTCCTTCAGGGGTGTCAGGCCGTCTGACGCGAGAGGATGTTTAAGAACTCTTCGCTGAAGCTGTCAAAGCGGTTGGTGATGCGCTCAAGGCGGTTGGCAAAATAGTTGTAGGCAGCCGTCGCGGGAATGGCGGCAAAAAGGCCGATTGCGGTCGCAACGAGCGCTTCGGCAATGCCCGGGGCCACGACGGCAAGCGAGACGTTGTCAAGCGTTGAAAGCCCGGTGAAGGCATTCATAATACCCCAGACCGTACCGAAAAGACCGATGTAAGGGGAGACCGACCCGATGGAGGCGAGAAGCGGAAGCCCGCGCTCAAGGTCATCGACCTCACGCTGAAAGGCGGCGGTCATTCCGCGGCGCACGCCCGAGAGCTGCTCGACCTCGGCTTTGCCGGCAAGCTTTACGAATTCGGCCATGCCGGCAACGAAGATGCGTTCTTCCGCGCCCGTTCTGTCGTGGCGCGACGTGGCGGACTCAAAGAGTTTTGCGAGATCAGCGCCTGACCAGAAGCGCTTTTCAAATTCTTCGGTCTGGCGCGCCGTGCGCGAAAGAACAATGGCCTTTGAAAAAATCGTGGCCCAGCTCATCAGAGACGCTAGAACCAGAATGCCCAGCACGCACTGAACGACGACACTTGCGTTCATCACCAGGGTGACGATGGAAAGATCGGCAGAAGACGGATTCATTTTTATTTGTTTTCGGTATCGGTTGTTGTTTCGGCCTCGGCAAGCATCCGGCGGCAGGCCTCGGACAATGCGTCAGGAATCGTGACGGGCGTGCCTTTTTCGGGGTCAACCGCGGCGCAGCGTACTTCGGCGGAAACCAGCAGTGTATCGTCCCGCCAGACTTCCTGCGCAAAAACGACGGAGGCGGCCCGGATGAGTTTGACGCGGGTTTTGACGGTGAGAAGATCATCGAGCTTTGCCGGACGCCGGTACTTAAGTGACAAGTCCGCCACAACAATCACGGGCATGCCGGCTTCCTGCATGCGGCGCTGCTCAAACCCCGCGCTTCTTAAAAATTCACCGCGGGCGCGCTCCATGTAGCGCAGATAATTGGCGTGATAAACAATGCCGCCCGCATCGGTATCTTCCCAGTAGATGCGTACGGGCAGGGTAAAAACTGGACTCGGCATGAGGTTTTGTGGCAGAAAATTTATGCTTGTCTGGTCGAAGTCGTGCTAATTTGGCGTCAGCCTTCGGCCGGATGAGCCGAAATACTACAGAAGATTTGGGTTTTGCCATTGTTTTCGGGCGAAAAAGATGCGCTTTGCAACGCAAAAATGCACTTTGAAACGGTTTTTGACGGCCGCGGCAGTGGTCGCGGTCCTTACTGCCTGCGGCTGTTCGCGCCCGGTTAATAACCCCAGGCCCCTTGCGGACTATGCCGAGAACACGCTCTTTTCGAGCTTTTCGGGGAGAAGCCCCAAGACGCTTGATCCCCAGGTCTCCTACTCAAGCGACGAGACGATTTACACCTATACGATCTACGAGCCGCCCTACGGTTACCACTATCTGAAGCGCCCTTATGAAGTGATACCGAAAACGGCGGAGCGCGTGGTCACTCCTGTTTACCTTGATAAAAACGGCCGGGAACTTGCGCCAGGGGCGGATGTTTCCGCCAGTGCCTTCTCCCGCTACGTGATTCCGATTAAAAAAGGGATCCGCTACGCACCGCACCCGGCTTTTGCGAAAGACGCGGCCGGCAACTACCGCTATCACCGGCTCACCGATGCGGTGGCGGAAAAACTCACCAACCCCCTGGACCTTCCGGAAAAAGGGACGCGGGAACTGACGGCCGACGATTACGTCTACGGCATTAAGCGCATCGGTGACGTCCGCACCGTAAGCCCCGTTTTGGGGATTTTGTCCTCGCACATCGTGGGGTTAAAGGCCTTTTCCGAAACTTTTGCCCAAGCCTTAAAGGAGGCGGAAGCCGCCGGACGTCCGGCGCCCGATATCCGGGATTTTCCCGTTGAGGGCGTGAAAGCCCGTGACAGCCATACGCTTGAAATCACGGTCTACGGGCGTTATCCGCAGTTTGCCAACTGGCTCACGATGGCGTTTTTTGCACCGGTTCCGTGGGAAGCAACCGCCTTTTACGGGGCCAATCCGCTCCTTAAAAAGAACAACGTCACGCTTGAGGCCTGGCCTGTGGGCACAGGCCCCTACCGGCTCGTTTCTTCGCGGCAAAACCGGGAGCACGTTTTGGAGCGCAACCCCGAGTTTCGCTTTGTGCCCTATCCGTGTGAGGGTGAGCCGGAGGATGAGGCAAAGGGCCTTTTAAAGGACTGCGGCAAGCCCCTTCCCTTTGTTGACCGCATCGTGATGACGCTTGAAAAGGAAGCGGTTCCGGTGACCACAAAATTCCTGCAGGGCTATTACGACAGTCCGCAGATTTCGCGCGTGGATGTGGGGCAGGGGTATCTGGTTGCTGCGGGAGATGACGCGGATAAGGCAAAGCTTTACGCCGAGCGTGAGCTTGTTTTCCCGACAACCGTGGAAGCCAATCTCTGGTACCTCGGCTTTAACTGGCTTGACCCCGTGGTGGGCGCTGGAAAAACGGCAGCCGAGCACGAACGCAACCGAAAATTGAGACAAGCCATTTCCATTGCTGTTGACTGGGAAGAGCAGATTGCGATCTTTGAAAAGGGGCAGGGTGAAGCCGCGCACGGGCCGCTGCCGCCCGGGCTTTTCGGTTACCGCGCAGACGGGCCTGCGGCCTTTAACCCGGTTGTCTACCGTAAGGACGAAAACGGCCGCATTGTGCGCCGCAGTATTGAGGACGCCAGGCGTCTGATGCGTGAAGCCGGTTACCCCGACGGGCGCGACGTGAAGACGGGGCGCCCCCTTGTGCTTAACTTTGACTGGCAGAGCGCGGCCCCGGGCTCCAAAGCGTTTCTTGAGTGGTTTACGCGGCAGTTTGCCAAGATCGGCATTCAGCTCGAAGTCCGTGCCACCGACTACAACCGCTTTCAGGACAAGATGATGAACGGCACGGCCCAGATTTATTACTGGGGGTGGATCGCGGATTATCCGGATGCGGAAAACTTTCTTTTTCTCCTGTACGGCCCCAACAGTAAAGTGGGAAGCACGTCCGGAGGCGAAAATGCGAGTAATTTCTGCAACGCCGAATTTGATCGGCTTTTTGAAAAAATGCGCACGGAAGAAAACGGTCCGGAAAAAGCTGCTTTGATTGACCGCATGATCCGGATCGTGCAGACCGAGGCCCCGTGGAGTTTCGGTTACTACCCCCGGCAGGCTGCGGCTCTGCACGGCTGGGTGAAAAACGCCAAGCCCACGCAGACGGTGCGGGATAACGTGCAGTACATGGCCGTTGACGCAAAAGCGCGGGCTGAAAAAATCCGCGCGTGGAATACGCCCGTTCTCTGGCCGGCGCTCATCATTCTTTTGGCGGCGGGACTTTTGGTTTGGGCGGTGAGAAATTATGTGAGGGCGCGCCGTTCCGTGACCGGCCGTATTGCGGAGGGAAATAAATGATCGGCTACATTTTCCGCCGCATTGTCTACGGTTTTTTCATTCTGCTCGGTGTGAACGCCCTTACGTTTGCCCTCTTTTTTGCCGTCAACACGCCGGATGATATGGCCCGGCTTTCAATCGGCGGGCGCTACGTGACGCAGCAGGCAATTGACTCTTGGAAAAAGGAGCGGGGCTACGACGTGCCGCTTATCTTTAACAGTGCGGCCGAAGGTACCGGGAAATTCACGGAAACGATCTTTTTCCGGCGCTCAGCGCCCCTTTTGGCCGGGGACTTCGGGCTCTCGGACACCGGCCGCAGTATCAATACCGAAATTAAGGAAAGGGCGCCCGCGTCTTTGGCGCTTGCCCTCCCGACCTTTTTGCTAGGTGTATTTGTATCGGTGAGTTTTGCGCTCATTTTGGTGATGGTGAGAAGAACGCGGCTGGAGTGGGCGGGTGTGGCGATGAGCGTCACGGTGATGAGCATTTCGGCGCTTTTTTACATCATCGTGGGGCAGTGGCTTTTTTCTAAGACCCTGAGATGGGTGCCGGTCTCTGGGTTTTCCGAGGGGTTTGCCATGGCCGCGTTTTTGGTGCTGCCGGTCGCTATCGGCGTTTTTACGCGCCTTGGCGGCGAAGCGCTTCTTTACCGATCGATGTTTCTTGAAGAAAGCGAAAAAGACTACGTGAGAACAGCCCGCGCCAAGGGCGTAAGCGAAATGCGGGTGCTTTTCCGCCATGTGCTCGGTAACGCCATGCTTCCGGTGATCACCAGTACCGTGGCCGTGATCCCGATGCTTTTTATGGGGTCACTTATCATGGAAAACTTTTTCGGTATTCCGGGGCTTGGTTCCTACACGATTGACGCGATTAACGCCCAGGACTTTTCCGTCGTGCGCGCGATGGTGTTTTTGGGAACGGCCGCCTATATTCTCGGGCTCATTCTCACGGACGTGGCCTACACGGTGGTTGACCCCAGAATACGGCTGAAGTAAAGGATGCGGCAAAGTGAAAATTGTTGTTCTCTACACCGATCTTGTGATGTGGTTTCTTGCGGCCGCGGTTCTCTTTTTTGCGGTTTATGCCGCGAAAACCCCGGAACTTGCGGCCAAATGGAAACAAGTGCTCATCCGCCCCGCGGCCCAGACCTGCGGCACGGTGCTGCTGCTCTTTTTCCTTTTGGCGCTTGCCGACAGCGTGCACTGGCGAAATGAACTCCCGAAGCAGACAGCTGAGGCAACCGTTGCCTACGACACGAAGACCGTGTCGCTTTTAGACACCCTGGTGCTGCCGCACATTGCGGGACGCGAGAGAAGTTACTCAGCGCCTTTTGCCCTGCACGACTTTGACAAAACAACGGTCATCAGGGATGGTAAAAGCGTGCGCGACTATCAGAGGCTTACCGGGGCTTCGCCTGACGTGCCCGAAAAGAGCGCGGGGCTTAAGCTCGGGAAACGTTTTTTTGCGGGGTTTTTAACGGGGGTGATTGCGCTCTCAATGCTCTGGATTATCCTGGCGCTCGCGCATAAGGCGGTCTGCAAAACGCCTTTTACGCTGAGCCTGGTGAAGGTTACGGCGCGCACCAATCCCGCGCGGCCTGCGGTGCAGGTGGTGCAGGTCGCCGTGCTTTTGGCGGTCATTCTTATGTTTATCTGGCCGATGCGGCATGTTTTCGGCACCGATGCCACGGGTAACGACGTCCTCTACACAGCCTTAAAGTCGGTGAGAACGGCCTTTGTGATCGGGTCTCTCGCCACACTTTCCGCGCTTCCCTTTGCGGTTGTTTTGGGTATAGCCGCCGGGTACTTTAAAGGTAAGACCGACGACGTCATCCAGTACATTTACACGACGCTTTCGTCCATTCCCTCGGTGCTTCTGATTGCTGCGTCAGTTCTGATGGTGCAGGTTTTTATCGACAAAAACCCGCAGCTCTACGAAACGGGGCTTGAGCGCGCGGACGTGCGGCTTTTTCTTCTGGCAGTCATCATGGGTGTGACCGGGTGGGCTGCGCTCGCAAGACTTTTGCGCGCTGAAACGATGAAGGTGGCGGCGATGGACTTTGTGACCGCCGCCAAGGCGTTCGGCGTCTCGCCCTGGCGCATCATGGCGCGCCACGTGCTTCCGAACGTCACGCACATTGTGCTCATTGTGGCGGTGCTCGACTTTTCGGGGATTGTGCTTTACGAAGCGGTTTTAAGTTACGTGGGGGTCGGGGTTGATCCGACGATCGACAGTTTCGGCACCATGATTAATGCAGCAGCCGTTGAGATGAGCCGCAGCCCCATGATCTGGTGGAATCTGGCCGCTTGTTTTCTTTTCATGGTGACGCTTGTTTTGTGCGCGAACCTCTTTGCTTCGGCCGTGCGGGACGTGTTTGATCCGAGGTCCGGATCTGGTGCGGGCGGACGGGTGCTGCGGTTTCGTCGGGCAGCTTGCCGCAACCCGCTTGCTCTCTCTGGCAATCCTGAGCCAGTACGAGATCGTTGATTTGCCGATCGAGTACTGCTCCACGGCTTCAGAGATGCTGAGCTCCTTGCTCAGCAGGGGTGGCGAAAGGTAGTATGACATCTAATGGCTCTTTGGGAGAGAAGTCATCAGTTGGGAGACACGGACTGGTACATGGACCGCGACCTTGC
>ENA-OWXQ01001055-OWXQ01001055.1-human-gut-metagenome-genome-assembly--contig:-NODE-1055-length-11224-cov-14.225_pt1 | contig 11224 bp, 10 predicted proteins | sample MGYA00249246_ERZ652059 | MGnify/ENA primary metagenome ERZ652059 (study PRJEB26925, sample SAMN05827064) | human gut metagenome | biome: ENVO:2100002; feature: ENVO:00000062; material: ENVO:00002003...
AAAAAGCTGGCAAAGAGCATCCGGGAGGCTGTACAAAATCAGCAGTAAAGGAGACATTCTCATGAAAATCGCAGTCCCATTCGAAGACGGTCAGGTATTCCAGCACTTTGGCCGCTCCGCACAGTTCAAGTTCTATGAGGCCGAAAACGGCCAGCTCCTGCGCACCGAGGTCATCCCGACGAATAGTCAGGGCCACGGCGCACTGGCGGGCTTTCTCGTACAGCATGGCGCAGACGTCGTGCTCTGCGGCGGCATCGGCACCGGTGCGCAGGTGGCACTGATGCAGGCAGGCATCCAGCTGTTCGGCGGCCTTTCCGGCGCCGCAGATGCCGCCGTGGCCGACTATCTGGCCGGGAAGCTGGTCTTCGACCCGGACATCCACTGCACCCACCACGACCACGACGAGGGCCACAGCTGCGGCTCCCACTGCGGGGGCGGGTGCCACTGATAGAATAAGCAAAGCCGCACTCCGAGCAGATCCGGAGTGCGGCTTTGCTATTTAAGGAGAAAGGCTGTCTGAGATCCCGTGGCAAGTAGAAGGTAGAGGTATGATCTATGGCAAGTAGGAGTATGTCATGAATGGGAGAGAAACTCGCTCAGGTTGACTTTGACCTCATACAGCATTGAAAATAGCGTTACTATAGCAGTTTGCGTTTTTAATGCACAAGCAACATCCGCAAACTGCATATCGCAAATATGCCATTTTGATAGGCACTATTTTTGAAAATCGCGATAAGCAGAATCAGCAGCCCACCATAATATCAATGATCTCGTTGTTGGTCTCCTTCATGCCCTGCTTGCCAAGACGGCCCACATTCTTGAGGGAGTTTTCTACGCCCTTGGCCACAATGCCGTCACCAGCGCGGAACTGATTGCCGCGGATGTACATATTGTAGCCCAGCAGACCGGCCTCCACCGCAGTTGCGATCTTTGCTGCGCAGGAGGCCTTGGCGCCATCGCAGATGACGCCGGAAACCACCGCCAGTGCGTTGACAACGGTGTGGATGACAGCATCATAGTCACCGCCGCAGAGATAGGCGATACCGGCACCCGCGCCAGCGCCAGCGCTGATAGCGCCGCAGTAGGCAGACAGGCGGCCAATGGGGGTCTTTTCGTGGATGGTGGTCAGGTTGGAGAGGGTCAGCGCCCGCAGGAGCTTTTCGTCGCTTACGCCCAGCTCCTGTGCATAGACAATGACCGGTACAGAGGTAGTAATGCCCTGATTGCCGCTGCCGGAGTTGATGACCACCGGCTGCTCACAGCCGTTCATGCGGGCATCGGAACCGGCTGCGGCGTATGCCTTGGCACGGACTCTTACATCATTGCCCTCCATATCCAGCAGCACGCTGCCGATGTTGGCACCGTAGTTGCCGCGCAGACCCTCCTCGGCAATGGCCATGTTGCACCGGATCTGCGGTTCCAGAATGGAACGGACATCCTCCACGTCCACCGTGTTGGCAAAGTCCCAGATATGCTCCATATCCAGCAGGCTGCGGTCGGTCAGGGTCTCCTCGTTATCTCCGTGTACCGGAATGTCCACCAATACCTCGCCGTCCTTTTCCACATGGACGATATTGGTGTGGAACACCGCAATGCGCACCTGTGCGGAATGCTCGCCCTTCCAGACCGTGAGGATGATGTCAAAGGTGACGCCATTCTCAACGTGCCGCACCTTGATATCCGTCTGGTCAAGATATGCGCGGATGGCTTTGGTCTGCTCCGGGGTCACATCGGCAATGACCTCCAGCTTCTTTTCCTGCTTGCCGGCTACGATGCCCGCAGCAGCGGCGGCTTCCAGACCTTTCATGTTATCCGTGTTGGGTACGATGACCGACTTGACGTTTTTGATCATGCTGCCGCTGGCTTCCACCAGCACTTTGTCCGGCAGCTCGCCCAGCGTATTGCGGGCAGCAGCGGCGGCATAGGCCACGGCGATAGGCTCGGTACAGCCCATAGCCGGGATCAGCTCCTCCCGCAGGATATCAATATAAGCCTGGTATCTCTTATCCGTCTTTTCCATTCTAAAAACCTCGGTTTTCTTTTTTACAGCGTACTTACAGGTAGAACACTGCGCACAGAGCGGTGGTGACGACACCGAAGATGATCAGCATGGGGAAGCCGCACTTGAGGTAGTCCTTCACAGAGTAGCCGCCTGCTTCCCAGACCAGCAGGTTGGGTGCCGTGCCGAAGGGGGTAACAAAGGCACCGGAGGCGCACACAGACACGGACATGGCACCGGCCAGCGGGTTGATGCCTGCGGCCTGGCACAGCATGATGGCGATGGGCAGCACCAGAACGGTGGCAGAGGAGTTCATCAGGAACTGGGTGGTCAGCAGCATCAGGAAGGTGATGGCGCCCAGCAGAATGATGGGAGGCAGGTTGCTCAGCACGGGGCTGATAGCGTTGACCAGGTACTCAGCGGCGCCGCTGCTGACCAGAGCCTTGCTCAGGGGGAAGATACCGCCGACGATGAAGATGGTGGAGGTGGGGAAGGCCTTGATGGCTTCCTCCAGGCTGATGCAGCCGGTGACGACGACGAGGATCGCGCCGATGACGCCGGCAATGTGCATGGGGACGATGCTGGTAGCCATAGCAACCAGAACACCGATGAAGATCACAGCGACCAGAACCATCTTTTTGGTGTCGTACTCTGCCGTGCGGTCACCGCCCTTGATCTCGATGTCCTTATCCGGCAGCAGCTTTGTGCCGCAGAAGCACATGTACAGTATGCCGCACACCAGCAGGGGCAGGCCGATCTTGGTGTACTCGAAGAAGCCGAACTCCCGCAGGCCCATATCCTTCAGGATGCCGTTTGCCACGATGTGGGGGGTGGTGCCCACCAGCGTGATGGTGCCGCCCAGAGAGGCGAAGAAGGCCAGAGCCATCAGCAGCTTGGACTTCTTGACGCCAGCCTTGGAGGCCATGGAGCTGACGATGGGCATCAGACAGGCAGTGGAGCCGGTATCGTTCAGGAATGCGGACAGGCCGCCGGCCACAAGGCCGGTACCCAGCAGCAGGCCCTTTTCGGTCTTGCCCAGCAGACCGATGATCTTGCCGCCGATAAAGTCGGCCAGACCGGTCTTGAAGAAGGCCTCGCCAACGACCACCAGACCCATGAAGAACACGATGGTGGTGTTGCCGAACTCGGTGTAGGCGCTGCCGGCATTGATAACGCCGGTGGCGGCCAGTGCTGCGGGGATGGCTGCGCCGAGGATGACCAGCGGGACCTTCTGAGAGATCAGCAGGACCATGGTGATCACAAGGATGACGCAGGTAATGATCGCTTGTGTTGTCATAACAGTGATACCTCCAAAATGAATTGTACGATTTGTGCGGTGGTTTTTCAAGACGTTTTATTGTCTATATGTAAAGACAACTTATCAACCTGACGTAAGTATAATCGTGATGTTCTCTGTTGTAAATTGTGAGTAATCCCAATTTATTCGTTGAAAATTCTCTGTTCTGCCAAAAGCAGTCCCTTTTTGTAAAAACAGGACGGATCTGCCACGCAGCTCCGTCCCAAAGCGTATAGAACCATCTCCACGCAAAAAAGGCTGCCGCACAGCGCACTGTGCAGCAGCCTCCGGGTACTTATTTTGTTTTTTCGGAGAGAAAACGCTCAGAATTCCAGCGTGATGAAGGGACGGTTCTCCTTGGGCATGGAGACCGTGGTGGTGACCGCCAGCACCTGATTCCCGTGATATAAGAAGGTATCCCAGCTGAACAGCTTCTCCGGCGGCGCGTTCAGCAGAGAAAGCTCCATATCCGAGGTAAGGGGCGTGTCCACAAAAATGCGGATGTGGGTCGGCTTTTCATTGAAATAGCGGCAGATATAATCGTGCAGGAAAAAGGTCTTCAGCGCCTCGCAGTCAAACGTGTGATCCTTGCACACCGACAGCGGGACATAGCTGTAATCCACCTCATCCACCTCGCTGCTCACATCCACACAGCGAACGATCTTATAGACATAGGGGTTTTCTGCCGTCAGGCCCAGCTTCTGGCACAAAGCAGCATCCGCCTTGATGACCCCATGCTCCAGCAGGCGGTGCGGCTTGTTGTTGGAGTGTTCAAAGGGTGCGATCTTGATGCCGCCGGAAAATGCCATAGGGCTGGAAAAGGACTGACCCGGGACAAACCGGACAAAGGTGCCCTTGCCCTGCACCCGCTCCACGATGCCGCTGTTGGCCAGCTCCTTGACGGCAGTATTCACCGTCAGGCGGCTGACATCAAACTGTCTGGCAAGCTCGATCTCTGAAGGGATCTTGTCCCCGGCCGTGTACTCGCCAGACTCGATCTTTTGCAGGATATAGTTCTGGATCTGAACGTATTTGGGCGCATAGGAGTAGTTCTCGTCCGCCATAATCTTTCCTCTCTTCCCATCTCCTGTCCGCTCTTTCACAGCTTGCAGACAGACAAAACTCTCTATTCATGCAATCGGTCAGCATACAGACAGGAGGAAGTGAAAAAAGAAGATCAATCGTTGGAATGTGCGGCCTCGATGAAGGCGCGCAGCTCCTCATCATAGGTATTGGTGGCCAGCGAGCAGTCCGGTGCCAGCACAAAGGGGATGTCCTTCATCCGCTTCAGGGTATTGCGGGTCAGCGCAGCGATCTCCTCAGCCTTGTGCTGACCGAACAGCCGCTCGTCACAGCCGCCCATCGGAGTGATGGACTTGTCCAGCCACTGGGGTGCGGTGTCCAGCTTGGGGTTGCCGGTAGCGCTCTCGGGCCAGTGCAGGATGTCGATGGGGTAGTGCGCAAAATACTCCGGGTTCACCTCAAGGCCGCAGGCATGGACCATGATCTTGCAGGGCTTCAGCGCCTCCATCATCTGCAGATCATAGGGTTTGACAAACTCTTCCCACTCCTCCTTGGTCATGTAGGTGGAACGGGACAGGCCGGTGGCACCGTAGAACACACCGTACAGACCTGCATCCTCGATGAGGTGCTTAGAATAATCGGCCATCGTATCGGTGATGTTCTGCAGGGTCTTGTGGATCAGCTCCGGCTGCTCATGCATCAGGGTCATCATCAGGTCGTCACGGCTTGCGGCGCGGTAACGGCCAATGGGGTTGACGGCGCACAGCTTCTGCAGGACGCTGGTGGGGCACATCATAGTCTGGAACATGGGGATGTCCTCGTTCAGACCAGCCTTCATCTTCTGAATGACCTCGATCTGCTCTGCAAACACACCCTGATCGCCCGGCAGCACCGTGATCTTTTCCAGATCCGCCACACCGCCAATGGGACCCTTTACCACCTTGGGCAAAACGCCCTCGTAGTCGTTGTAGTCGAACTGACCGCCCCATGCCTCCTCATAGTAGGAAGCACGCGGCTGCAGCTTGACATAGTCCCAGTCGTAGGTGTTCTGCCACTTCAGCATCGTTTCTACAAAGAGGTCCGCGCCGCTGTGCTCGTTCTCGGTGAAATGACGCCACGCCGATACCGGCGGACGGTCTGCCAACTCATGGTTCAGAACTGCTTCAAATCTTTCTTTTTTCGTCCACATAGTAAAACTCTCCGTTCGTTTTTTGGTTTCTCAGGTTGATAAGTTGCCAAACAACGAGAAAGAGTTCTGTATGCTATTCATTTGTATCATAGCATACTTTTGCTTTGGGGGCAATGATTATTTCGTAGTTTCGTCACCTGCCTTCTTATTGCTGCGGTTGTTGTAAACATAGACCATAACAGAAGCGGCTGCCACCAGTGCGCCGCCGATCACAGAGGTAAATTTTACCGGCTCGCCCAAAATAAAGAAGCCCAGGATCATGCTGAAGATGATGCCGGAGTAGTTGTAAATGCTGATCTCCGAGGCCGGAGCAAAGCGATAGGCATAGGTGATAAAGGCCTGTCCCAAAGAGCCGAACACGCCAATGAGCAGCAGCAGCACCGCCTGCTTGAAGCTGGGTACCACAAAATCCTTCAGCATGAAGGGGATAGAAGCAATGGCGCTGAAGGTGGAAAAGTGCATCATGACCGTCAGGCCGTCCACCTTGCCCTTAAAGAAGGAGAGAAAGGTATAGGCGACACCGGAGGTCACGGCCGACAAAAATGCCACCACCAGCGGGAAGGGGTTGGACTCAAAGCTGGGGCGGAACACGATGAAGGCACCCACCATGGAAAGTGCCAGCGCCGGGATCTGGATCTTGGGCAGCTTTTCTTTCATAAAGATGACGGCCAGAATGGTGACCCAGATAGGGGAAGTTTTGTTCAGGATCGTCACATCGCCCTGCGCCGCATGGCTGGAGGCATAGAACAGGGTGATCAGGCCCAGAAAGCCAAAGAACGACCGCCCGAACAGATAGGGCTGATACTTGGCCGGGCCAAACAGCGAGCCCTTTTTGCGCAGAATGATAATCGCCGAAACGATCAGCACGAACGAATTCCGCATGAAGATCTGCTCCATCGTGGGGATCTCGCGGCTCAGCCGCACCACCACCTGCATGGATGCAAAGCACAATGCAGACAAGATCATATAAAGAGCACCTTTTTGTCTCTGAGTCATTGAATATCTCCTTAACCTGTTTCTATCCAAAGCGGCATTCAAACGCTTTTCGCCGTGATGCCTTGTTGTTTCCATGTTCGATTATATACTTGTCTTGATGTCTTGTCAATATGAAATTCCATCTTTTCCGTCTTGAATCTTTTGGATATAGCTCTCGCTCTTTCCGCAGCCGTGCAGCCATGGCTTATAAAACAAAAAAGCCATGAAATCTTTCGATTTACAGCTTCCACGGTAGACATTCCTAGCCGTTGGGACCCGCGGGCTAAGCAACAGCCCACTGGGCTGATTGCTTGCGGCGCTGCGCGCCGCCGCCCTGTTCGAGCCCATTCCATCGTGCTGACAAAAAGAAAAACCAGAACACAAACGTGTTCTGGTTTTTCTTGGTGCGATGGAAGGGACTCGAACCCCCGGCCTACTGATTCGTAGTCAGTCACTCTATCCAGCTGAGCTACCAACGCATACGTTCCGTTCGGAACATGATGTATTTTATCACTGAACCGGGGTTTTGTCAACACTTTTTCGGAAATATTTTTGAGATTCCTGAAAAAGAACGTCTTTTCATCCACTTTTCTTTTATTTTCTATGCATCAGCCCTGCTCTGCGAGGGTCTGGGCGATGCGGAGGCCGGTGGGCGTGGCGGCAAGACCGCCCTGACCGGTCTCCCGGAGGTCGGGGGAGAGGAGGCTGCCCACGCGGCCCATGGCGTCGATGACCTCATCACAGGGGATGGCGTAGTCCACCCCGGCAAGGGCCATATTCGCACAGGAGACGGCGTTCACGGCGCCGACGACGTTCCGCTTGACGCAGGGAACTTCCACGAGGCCGGCCACGGGGTCGCAGACGAGGCCCAGCAGGTTGCCCAGAGCCATTGCGGCGGCAGCGGCGCACTGCTCGGGCGCGCCGCCCTTGAGGTGGCAGAGAGCGGCGGCGGCCATCGCGCTGGCAGCGCCCACCTCGGCCTGACAGCCGCCCTCCGCGCCCGCGAGAGTGGCGCGGGCCGCGATGACCTGACCGAACCCGGCGGCGACATAGAGGGCGTCGCAGATGGACTCTTCGTCGGCCTCGCCGCTGCGGGCCAGCGGCAGCAGAACAGCGGGCAGGACGCCGCAGCTGCCCGCCGTGGGGGCAGCGACGATGCGCTTCATGCAGGCGTTGCACTCGGCGGTCTTGAGAGCTTCGGCAGTCACTGCGGCGAGGTAATCGCCGCCAAGGCTCTTTCCTTCTTGATGGGCCTGCTCCACCCTGGCTGCATCGCCGCCCGAAAGGCCGCTTCGGCTGCGCTGGGCCGGGTCATAGTCCCGGCTGGTGGCCTGCATCACCTGCCAGAGGTGGTGCATCATCTCCCGGCTGTGGGCCTCGGTGAGGCGGCTCTCGGCTAAATCGCTGCGGAGGATGGCCTCCGAAAGGGAAATATTCTGGCTGCGGGCAGCGGCCAGCATCTCTTCACAGGATAAAAACGACACGTCTCAGTCCTCCTCGCATTCTTCCGGCTCGTCGATGTTCAGGCAGGTGACTTTGCGGATGCCCGGCATCACGGCCATCTGCTGTTCCAGCACGTGGGGGATGTGGGAGTCGCATTCCAGCACCATAACGGCGTAGCCGCCCGTCGCGGCGCGGAACACCTGCATGGACGCGATGTTGATGCGGCGCTGGGCCAGCGACATCGTGACCTCGGCGATGCAGCCGGGGGTGTCCTCGTTATGGATGATAATGGTGTTGCTGTCCCCGCCGAAGTCGGCAGGCACACCGTCGATCTCCGTCACGCGGATGCGTCCGCCGCCCACAGAGGCCGCCTTCAGGACGAGGGTCCGGCCCGCCTTACTCTTTAAGGTAAGCACCGTCGTATTCGGGTGGGCGGCACGGAGCTCCACCGGATGGATGGTGAACTTCATGCCGGCCTCCTCGGCCAGCGCGAAGCTGTCGGGCAGGCGGGGGTCATCCGGGCGGAGACCCAGCAGACCCGCCACCAGCGCACGGTCGGTGCCGTGGCCCCGGCCTGTGGTGGCAAAGCTGCCGTAGAGCCCAATGTCCGCCTCGGCGGGGACGTCGCCCAGCAGCTTCTGGGCGGTATATCCAATGCGGGCCGCACCCGCCGTATGGCTGGAGGAGGGGCCGATCATCACCGGCCCGAGAACGTCGAACAGACGCATGAGGTGTACACTTCCTTTCGTTTTGCAGCGCCCGGGACTCCATTCGCTGACAAAAGAACAGATTTTCTTTCTTTTTATTATACCGCTTTTGAGCTTATTGTGCTATAATAACTTCATAATGTTTTGAATCTTGCCCTTTCAGGGGGCAGCACGGAGGGTAGAACCTATGAAACTGGTAAGCGTGGAAACTCCCGAAAAGAGTGTCTGCAAAATGACTTTCAGCGCTTCGGCTGAGGAGCTGGAAGCTGCGTCCAACGCCGTGTACGAGCGCACCCGCGCAACGTACACCATCAAGGGCTTTGCCAAGGGCGAGGCTGACCGCGCCCAGATCGAGGCCGACCGCGGCGAGCACACCTTCTGGTACGACGCCATCAACGATTTGATGGACAAGGACGTCCCGGCCCTGTACAACGCAGCGATGGCAGAACACGGCTTCCATGCTGTGGACGAGCCGGTCTACGACCTGGTCAGCGTGAAGAAGGACGAGGGCTTTGTGGCCACTGCCACCACCGCCCTGCAGCCTGAGCTGAGCCTGACCCAGACCACCGGCTTCAAGACCGAGTGCGTCACCCCGGAAGTCACCGACAAGGAGATCGACGCTGTGCTGGAGCGCCGCCGCGCCATGGCCGCTGAGCTGGTGCCTCACAAGGGTCCGGCCGTCAAGGGCAACATCGTCCACATCGACTACGAGGGCCTGCTGGAAGGCAAGCCCTTCAACGGCGGCGCCGCCCAGAACCAGACCCTGCAGCTGGGCAGCGGCCGGATGATCCCCGGCTTCGAGGAAGGCATCCTCGGCCACAAGGGCGGCGAGGAGTTTGACATCTTCGTCACCTTCCCGGCCCGCTACCACGTCAAGGACCTGGCCGGCAAGCCCGTGGTCTTCAAAATCAAGCTGCACGACGTCTGCGTCCGCCAGCTGCCCGCTCTGAACAGCGATTTTGCCAAGAAGGCTGCTAATGTGGACACCATGGACGAGTTCCGCGCCCAGATCCGTCAGCAGCTCCACGACAACAAACATGCCGCCGCGCTCAACCGCGCCAAGGACGCCATCCTCACCCAGCTGGCCGCAGCCGCTGAGGGCGAGCTGCCCAGCGTTCTCGTCGAGAGCGCCTATCAGCAGGAGATGGAGCAGATCCAGCAGCAGCTGCAGATGCAGCGCCTGAGCCTCGACCGCTACCTGAGCCAGATCCATCAGACCCGCGAGAGCTTCACTGCCGCTGTCCGCACTGCTGCGGAGAAGAACACCCGCGCCCGGATGGCCCTGCTGCAGATCGCTCAGAACGAGAACCTCGTTCCCACTGAGGAGGACATCGACAAGACCCTGTCCGAGCGCGCTGAGCGCACCAAGAAGACCCTCGAGGAAATCAAGGCTGCGTCCAACGTGGAGGCCATCCGCCGCAACGAGGGCATCCGCCGCGCTGCCGACTATGTCATCGAGCACTCCACCATCGAAGAAAAATAATTTATCCTGCTTTTGCGCCTGCACCACTGTGCAGGCGTTTTTTATTGTTCATTTTTTCTCTCTTGACTTTTTTTCTCTGCCGCGGTATTTTTAGGGTGAGAAATTCTATCCGGCCGCAGCTGCGGCCCGGACGGATAAAGTAAAATCTTCTGCGGGACATTCCGCTCATCTATTTTATTGCGACAGGAGGTTTTCCTTATGAAAAAGTTTCTTCTCGCTCTTCTGACAGCTGTCACGGCGGCTGCATTCTTCTGCGGCGCGGCGGCATCTGTGGCCACTTACAGCGCCAGCTATGACGCACCGGCCGGCATCAACGCCATCGTGGTGCAGGACAACAGCGCTGCGGTCATTCTGCAGGCCGCCGACATCGACCACGTCCACGCCGATTACACCTACACCTCGAGCTACGCCTTTGAAAGCTCCAAGCTCTACGACTTCACGGTGGCGGGCAGCACCCTCACCGTGACCAAGACCCGGGAGCCCAACGCTTCCCTTGTCATCCAGAGCCAGGACACCCGCAGCTGCACCCTGACGCTGCAGGTACCCCGCCAGACGCTGGCAAACATCACCGTCAGCACCACCAACGACAACATCACGCTGGACGGCGTTTCGGCACAGACCGCCAGCCTCACCACCGACAATGGCCGCATCGAGGTGTCGAACTTCAACGGTTCTACCCTGAGCGGCACCACCCGCAACGGCAAGATCACCATGAGCGGCGTCACCTCCCAGAATGTGGCCGCCACCATCCAGAACAGCGGCACCCTCAAGCTGGAAAACATCTCTGCCAACGTCTGCAACGCCAAGGTGCAGAACGGCAGCATCACCGGCTCTGTGATCGGCAGCGGCAGCTCTTACGGCTTTGATCTGGCCGCAGGCGGCGGCAAGATCCGCGTCTCCGACGCCAACGACAAGAACTTCGTCTTCTTCGGCAAGGACACTCTGCAGCAGAATGCAGATGCCCCCAACAAGCTGAACCTCGCCACCAAGAACGGCGACGTTGAGGTCGAGTTCGTCCGTTAAAAGAACATTAAAAATGCCTGTGCAGCATCTTGAACTGCACCCCATTTGTTAGACAGTATGGTATACTGTTTAGGAAATGGGGTGT
>ENA-OWXQ01001060-OWXQ01001060.1-human-gut-metagenome-genome-assembly--contig:-NODE-1060-length-11191-cov-7.92412_pt1 | contig 11191 bp, 7 predicted proteins | sample MGYA00249246_ERZ652059 | MGnify/ENA primary metagenome ERZ652059 (study PRJEB26925, sample SAMN05827064) | human gut metagenome | biome: ENVO:2100002; feature: ENVO:00000062; material: ENVO:00002003...
TCCAAACACGGCAATAAAAAGTGCCATCGGCACAGACAGCCGGATCTGTGGCATCACACACAGGAACAACAGGATTGCCACAATTCCAATGATCACATACCGCATCGGAATATCACGTTCTGTCCGTTCCCTTCCCGTATTCCCATAGCCACGCACTGCCTTACGGAAGGTCGTCACGATCAATGGCAACGTCTTTACAAGGCTGATAATTCCGCCTGCCGCAACTGCTCCGGCTCCAATATAGCGGATATAGTTTCCCCACAATTCCCATGTGGTTAAAGTGCCGATTGCTCTCGTCGCTGGAAACAAGATATTATCCCCGCCAACCAGCACGAACGCTGGCATCAGCACGAGCCAGCCAAGTACCGCCCCGCTCAACAGATACGAAGACACACGCGCGCCGCAGATATATCCAACACCGACCAATACCGGTAGCACATCGATACCAAAGCCTGCCCCACGCAGCTTCCGGCTTTCAAAATCGACTTCACTTGGAAACAGCTTCAATCCGTCTGCTAAAAATTTATAGACAGCTGCCGCGAGCAATCCTTTTAATACCTTCTTTGCTTTCGCGCCACCCTCTTCTCCAGCAAGCAGCACCTTCGAACATGCCGTTCCCTCCGGGTATGGCAGGCGGTCATGTTCTTCCACGATCAGCGCGTGGCGAAGCGGCACCATGAAAAGCACCCCAAGCAGACCGCCGCTTATGGCAAGCATCGCGATCGTAAAAAAAGACGGCATCGCCGTTCCATGCTCCTTCGCCCACATAAACAGTGCCGGAAGCGTAAAGATTGCACCTGCCGCCAGCGATTCTCCAGCGGAGCCGATTGTCTGCACCATGTTATTTTCCAGGATCGAATCCCGCTTTAACAACAGCCGCACAATCCCCATCGAGATCACGGCTGCCGGAATGGATGCGGATACCGTCATACCGACACGCAGCCCCAGATAGGCATTGGCACCACCAAATACAACGGCAAGTAAAATTCCTAAAATAAAAGCTGTCGGTGTAAATTCAGTTGTTTTTTTCATTGTCTGTTTCTCCCTGTTTTTATACTTCTTCACAGATACAGTTTTTCCCATTTTTCCTGCATACATACATTGACTTTTTCCGTCCATCTTATGTATAATTGTAAATAAAAAAAGCGCGAATGGCAGACACATTTCACGACAGAAGGGAGCGTATATTTATGAACAAACAGGTCATTATTTCAATCGGACGAGAGTATGGAAGCGGCGGACATGTAATCGCAGAAATGATCGCCAAGCATTACAATATTCCACTTTATGACAGAAATATTCTCGACGAGCTTTCCAAGGAAACTGGAAATTCTTACGATGTCTATAAGAAATACGACGAAAAGCCAGCAAATCCTTTTATCACCAGAACGGTACTCGGACAGTCAAACTCCGTAGAAAAGATTATTGCAGAAATGCAGTTTAATTTCCTGAAGGAAAAGGCAGAAAGCGGAGAATCCTATGTAGTACTCGGTCGTTGTGCCGAGGACATCTTACAGGATAATGATGGACTGATCTCCATCTTCCTTGTCGGCGACACCGATGTGAAGCAGAAGCGAATCATGGAAGTCAAGCATGTATCCGCAGACGAGGCGCTCACAAAAATGAAACGCCACGATAAAAGCCGGAAGCAGTATCACAATTCCTTCTCCTCTGGCAAATGGGGCGATTCCCGGTACTATGATGTCTGCATCAATACCAGCCGCCTTGGTCTGAAAGCTTCAGCAGAAGAACTGATTCGCTATATCGACGCCAGAGTGGCTGCCATGTAATCTGTTTCATCCGCACAATACACGAATATGTTTACACATAAAAAGAGCCTTGCAATCTGCAAGACTCTTTTTTGATTTGTTATTTTATTTAATAATACATGCTCTGCCATCGTTCAAAGGCGTTGCACTCGGTGCTTTGCCTCCCTTTGGTACGAGCACGATCTGAATTCCTTCCAGACGCTTTGCATATCCAACTGTTCCAGCTGTCTGCCCATTCTTCGCCCAGTTCAACCAGCCGAAAGTCTGTGCGTGTACACGGTAGTATACATCATATTTCTCAGCAAGCTCACCAGTCAGTTTGATCTCGATTGCCTCCAGACGCTTCGCCTGTCCAGTCGTTCCGCTGACTACTCCATCGCTAACCCAAGGCTGCCATCCCAATTTCTGCACATGCGTATGATAAGTCACACCACCATCTACACCAAGTGCTTCATTGTTGACCTGAATCCGGATTGCCTCCAGCCGCTTTGCTTCTCCATATGTTCCAGAGAAGGAACCGTCTGATACAAATTGCTGGTTGCCATAGGTCTGCACATGCGTTGCATAATTGATCAAGCCCGGCTGATCACTCTTCGATGCAGCCTTTCCGTACTGTACATAAGAAACAGCGCTGGTTCCCGAAGATGGCGTCATCCCCTTCGGTACTACGTAAATCTGGATTGCTTCCAGACGCTTTGCAAATCCTGACGTACCAGCCGTTTCACCATTCTTTGCCCAGCCAAGCCAGCCAAAGGTCTGTGCATGTACACGATAATACACATCGAATTTGTCTGCGTCGTTGCCTGTTAATTTGATACGGATTGCTTCCAGACGTTTGGCCTGTCCAGTTGTTCCGCTTAAAGCTCCATCATCGACCCAATTACCCCAGCCTAAGGTCTGTACATGTGTCTGATAGGTAACACCCAAATCATACTCGCCACCGACCTTAATCTTGATTGCCTCCAGGCGCTTGCCAAGTCCGGTCGTTCCGCTTGTCATACCGTTAAATTTATCTGCCTGCCAGCCATAACTCTGTACATGTGTGCTATACGCTACATTCAGGAACGAATTTGCTGTACTGGATGTCTTTTTTACCGTACAGAATTTGTACATATAATCATTTACAATACTATATCCATAATTTGATGCAGTTGCCCAGCCCTTTCCCCAAGGGTTTTCCTGAATACCCAAGTACTCTACAAAAGTTGCACAGCCTCTTGTCACATACTGGAATCTCGGATCAACCACTGCATTTTTCAGATCTTCCTGTGAAGCGTATGCCTTCAGATGCTGTACCTGTGCACGTACTCCCAGACGTACCGAACCAAATGCCTGTCCGGCTGCTCCGCCTCCGGTTGCGCCCAGTCCACAGAAATTATACTGCTCAATCTTTACATCGCCGCCGAATCGCAGGAATCCAGTTTCTTTCATTGCCTGTGCAAATACAACACCCGGATCTACGCCCTCTGCAACTGCCTCGTCGTAAAAGATCTGGCAAAATGTCTGCAATGGATTGGACGATGCTTTGATCTCTGTATCATGCTCCTGATAGTAAGTCGGGAACGTTGCGTTGGACTTATAATACGATACCATACGATCAACTGATGTCGTCGGAGTCGTCATGATTGGTGTCAATGCTTCGGACGTACCACCGTCATATGCTGTACGGATCGTATCCGCGATTGTCGCCTTAGAACCGTAATTCCCATTCTTGGACAATCCATAATATTCTGCAATGGCGGTTGCATCTGCATACCCCATTTCCTTTACTTTATCTTCTCTTGACAAAAAGTTATATACATCGCCATAATTATCGATAAATGCATGCTCGATCAAAACTGCCGGGAAACCAGCTTCCTTAGAACGCTTGATAACGCCTAAGTAATCCGATGGTGAACCATCTGGGTACTGGCTGCCGTCCTCTGTATTCCGGATCTTGATTCCTCTGTTATATAGGCCAAGTGCTACCAGCTTCTGCTGGATTACTTCTGCCAGTTCTTTTCCTTCTGTTCCGATACCCGGTATGTAATTGCCGTTTGGATAATACACCTCGGCACCGCCATGTTGTCCACCAACAGCATTGATATGAATGCTGACAAACACATCTGGATTAAATTTCTTTGCATACGCTACGCGATTAGCAAGATTATTGTCCGTATCTGCAGTTCTTGTCATGTATACTTCAACATGGCTATACTCTTCCAGCTTTGACTTGCAATACTGCGCGATTTTCAACGTCAAATCCGCTTCTCTCAAGCCATATTTACATGCACCCGGATCAGAACCACCATGTCCCGGATCAAGCACAACAACCAGATTCGGGTTGGCTGTCGACTGTGTTGCGATTCCGCTGTCTGCAACACTGTCATCGGCTTCCTGTAAAGCTTCGGTCAGAGAATCAAAAATCATCTCCTGTCCTTCGGCATCCAGCACGGTAATTCCGTCTTCGCCGCAGGCTTCCTCTGCATCCTGCTCTGCCTGTTCATCCACGACATAGGCATCCGCCTCAGAATCAACATCCGTATTGATACCAAATTTGGCTTCAATTCCGGTATCCACCATACGAACGATTCGTTTCTCTCCGTCTGCAACTACCTCAATCGTGGTTACTTCATATTCTCCGCTCGGCTGGGTATCATCAAACTCCATGTTAAACAGCAGGCTTCCCTCATCTACGGTATCCGCAGTCACTTCATAGGAAGTACCAGTCTCCACATTGACGTAAGTCAAAACCGCATCCGAAAGCTTCTCCGTTCCATCTCCGACATCCGCCAGAACAAACTGGCTTCCCGGTGTACATACAACCGGACTTCCGACGACCAGATAATTCAACTGTTCTTCTGTCTGTGCCACCGAAACTGGTTCTGCTGCGCAAATCGGGACTCCATTTCCCGCAAGCAGCATCCCCGCTGTCAAAATGGCTGCAAGAATCTTCTTACTCTTTTTGAAGCGTATCATGTTACTCTCTCCTTCGTTTTCTACTATAATCCAAAAAACACCATTCCGATTATAATATCATTTTTGGCAGATAGCAATGATTACGCATCCCTTTTTCGTCATTTTCTTGTAAATTTCCTGTAATTTTCACTATCGACGTAGTTTTCTCTTCCGTTTATAGCCGGTATACTTCTGTTTTTTCTCGTAACGTGCCCGTAACTTCTCCGCAATCAGCGTGAGATACCGGAATAAGGATTCCGCCGCAAATCCGAACACAACCATCAACAATATACACCGATTTGACATATCACTTAGTGCAAACAGCTTCTTCAAGAATATCCCGGAGAATACAAGTCCGAATATATTCAGGAAGATCACGCCGTACTTCATCTTATTGAGCGGTTCGCTGATCTTAAATAAAATCATAAATCCAACAACCGACAAAACCAGTGTTGCGGCTGTCGCCACACTCGCATCCGGTAGTCCAAATACCGATCCAAGCATGACAAGGGCTCCGACTGCAATCACATCGGTCAGACCGCCCGGCAGTGCCTTAAGCAGCACATTCGTGATAAACCTGCCTTCGATCCGGTTCTTGTTCGGCTCTAATGCAAGCAGGAATCCCGGTGCGCCGATTGTGAACATACTGATCAAGGATACCTGCGCCGGTTCGAGCGGATATGTGATCATCAAAACCATCGAGAATACTGCCATCAACAGAGAAAATATATTCTTTACAAGGAACAGACTCGCTGACCGCTGTACGTTGTTAACGACACGCCTGCCTTCATACACAACATCCGGCATATGTGCAAAATCCGAATCCAGCAATACAACCTGTGCTGCCTGCGCTGCTGCCTCACTTCCCGATGCCATCGCCACGCTGCAGTCTGCATCCTTCATCGCTAAGATATCATTGACACCATCGCCGGTCATCGCAACTGTATGTCCTTTGATCTGCAATGCCTTCACAAGCTTCTGTTTCTGCTTCGGTGTCACACGTCCAAAGACAGTGTACTGTTCCACTGCATCCCTAAGCTTCGCCGCTGTATCAAGTGTGGTCGCATCCACATAATTCTCTGCACCCGGGATTCCCGCCTGCAGCGCAACCTCAGAAACTGTTCCCGGATTATCACCGGAGATAACCTTGATTGCCACGCCCTGATTGTTAAAATATTCGAATGTCTGCTTTGCATTTGCCCGGATCGGGTTCGCAAGCACGACAAATCCAAGCGGAATCACTTCCCCGGTAAGTCCATGCTTTAAGTCGGTTCCTGCATATTTCGCAAAAATCAGGACACGGTCACCATCCTTCGTGAAGGTTGTAATCTCTTCTTCCACCGTCGCATATGCATCTCGCAGGACAAATTCCGGCGCCCCTAATATATAAGTTCCTTCTGTAAATACGATTGCACCGTATTTCGTTGTTGAGGAAAATGGATAGCGCTCCACAACCATCCGATGCGGTGTCGCACCATCATTTTCTGCAAATGTGCGGAGTGCCTGCATCGTCGCATTGTTGTCGTTCGATGCAAGAGTATAATCCACAAGTAATTCCTGCAATTCCTCCGGCGTGTGCAACAGATTCTTCCCGTTCTTACTGCATATGATCTGCTTGACATTCATCGTCGGCTCGGTGATCGTACCGGTCTTATCCACACACAGCACATCGACACGTGCAAGTGCTTCGATACTCTTCATATCATGCAGCAGCACCTTCCGGCTGGCAAGCTTCATGGTGCTGAGAGCCAGTGCGATTGTCGTAAGTAAATATAATCCCTCCGGAATCATACCGATGATCGCCGCAACCGTCGCTGTCACACTCCGGCGAATTGTCTCATGGTTGATAAAATGGCTCTGATAAAACAACAGAAGTCCGATTGGGATGATAACGATACCAACCCATTTGACGATCTGGTTGATTGAACGGATCATCTCAGACTGCTCGCCGCTTCCCATCGTCTTTGCTTCCTGTGAGAGCTTCGCGATGTAGGATTCATTTCCAACGTGTGTGAGTTCGGCATGGCATCGTCCGGATACGACAAAGCTTCCGGAGAACAGTTCGTCGCCGGGATTTTTCTCTACCTCGTCCGCTTCTCCGGTAAGCAGCGATTCATTGACCTGCACGCTTCCTTCCACAACGACTGCATCTGCGCAGATTTGGTTGCCCGCCTCTAAGATGATCTCATCATCCTGTACAAGCTGTTCGGTTTCAATCTTCTGCTTCACGCCATCCCGCACGACGATCGCGTGCGGTGCATTCAGCAGATTCATCTTGTCCAGTGTCCGCTTCGCGCGGATCTCCTGTATAATTCCAATCAGTGTATTGCCGATGACGATCGGCAGGAAGGTCAGGTTCCGGAAGGAACCGACCAGACAGAGTAAGACTGTAATGATCAAAAAGATCAGGTTAAAATATGTGAATGTATTGGAGACGATAATCTCCTTCGTTGTTTTATCGGTAGACAGGTCGCTCTCGTTCGTCAGTCCCTGATCGATCCGCTCCTGTACTTGTTGCTGCGTAAGTCCCATAATCTTCTCCTTTTATGAAAATACCTTTGTTGCATCCTGCAATCTGATTCTGTATCATATATTCCTGCAACTATGTTTGCATATGCGATGTATTGAGACCAAGAAGTTCTAAATGTTCTGTTATACAATATTATCATCGTACGCAACCGCCGCCAATTCGCCATCCGTGGCTCAGTGGCGGCTTGTTTGAACATCGTGTTCAAACATTGCTGTTATTATTCCAGAACATTAAGAACTTCTAAGCCTCAAACATATGCATATCCCAAACATAGTTGCAGGAATTACACATACAGAACCAGATTACAATATACTTTTTTGTATTTTCAACACTTCTTATGCCTTAATTCTATATCTTCCAAATTATTACATATGATAGCACAGGAGATTTGCTGAAACAACGCAAATTCTATGAACTTTTGGTGAATCTTAGGAAGCGGCGGTACAGCAAAAATCCGGCAATCGACGTAATACTATCCGTAACCGGAAATGTCAGCCAGAAGAAGTTTAGCCCGATTCTTGAAAATGCATACCCAAGCGGCACAAATAAAAATACCGTTCTTACCACTGTAAGCAAACTGCTTGTAAACGCTTTTCCAACTGCCTGAAAGAACACCGGAAATGTCAATGATGTCACAAGCGGAATAAAGCTCGCTGCAATGATACGGAATGCCACCTTCCCGATACGGATCACTTCTGCGTCATGTGAGAATACATGCAGCATCTGCCCCGGCATCAGTTCAAAGCAAAGCACACCAATCATCATCAGGGATACTCCATATATAAGTGCCAATGACAACGTCTTCTTGCAGCGGTCAATCTTCATCGTTGCATAATTATAGCTTAAGATCGGTACGATACAGGTCTGCATCGCACCAAGCGGGATGAAGAAAAACGCCTGCCATTTGTAATAAAGTCCGAGCACCGTCACCGCCTGATCGGAGAAGGTTGCAAGTACCATATTAAGTCCGAATATATAGAACGTGTACGCGGACTGCATCAGGATATTCGGGATTCCCATCTTATAAATCTTTCGGATGTCCGGCAGATATACAGAAAGCGCCGGCGACCTCCGGAATCCTCTGCGCATGACGATCAGCGCCGCTACGATCTGACCAACGACGGTTGCTGCCGCAGCACCTGCGATTCCCATCTTCGGCAATCCTAACATACCGAAGATTAAAAGCGGATCCAGTATAATGTTTGTTATCGCACCTGCAATCTGCGCGATCATCGGCGTCTTCATATCGCCGTTTGCCTGCAGAATTTTCGTCCAGATGCTCTCCAAAAAAAGTCCAAAAGAAAAGACGCATACAATCCGTCCATACGTCACAACCTCTCTGATTACTTCTGCGGAATCCGTCGACATCTTCGCGTATGCAGGCATGAAGAAGTAGCAGAACACTGCGAATACCATCCACATAAACAAAGTGAGCGGTGTGCCGATTCCACCGATCTCGTCCGCCTTTTCATCCTCGGACAATCCAAGATAATGCGCCATGCACGTATTGATACCAACACCGGTTCCCACCGCAAATGCGATCATCAGAAGCTGGATTGGATAGATGATGGACAGCGCGGTCAGTCCACTCTCGGAATACCGCCCGACAAAGAAGCTGTCCACAATGTTATAAAGTGCCTGTATCAACTGCGCCAGCATCACAGGCGGTGCCATCTTCCATAGTATTTTACTGATTTTCTCTGTGCCAAACATCTGGCTGTCTTGTTTCATTGTTGCCTGTCCTCCACGGGTATTACATCATTTCATATGGATGTCGCACGGGTATCGCCCCTCTCGGGTATCGCCTCACCAGATATCACTGTCCCACAAGATTGTAAATGGGCCATCGTTCTCCAACTCGACCTTCATATCGGCACCAAAGCTTCCGCATTCTACTTTCCCGAACGTCTCCACGCATTTTGCTTTGAAATACTCATACATCTCCTCTGCAAAGTCCGGCGCACCCGCCTTGACAAAGCTTGGGCGGTTTCCTTTCTTGCAGTCCGCATATAATGTGAACTGGGATACGACCAGCACTTCTCCTCCTACATCGGTGATTGACAGGTTCGTCTTGCCCTCTTCATCTGCAAAGATCCGCAGGGTGGAAAGCTTCTTCACATAGCGGTCAACCACCTCCTTCGTATCCCCCTGTGCCACACCGAGCAGAAGCAGATAGCCCTTGCCGATGCTTCCGATTGTCTCTCCATCTACTTTTACGGACGCGTGATTGACACGCTGTATTACAATTCGCATGATTTTTCTCCTATTATTCTTGTTTTATTTTTCGACAGAGGTTAAATATTCTATATTATTCTTATCTGTCTCTATTTCTTGCTAAGCATCCCTATTATACATATGCAATTCCCCCGTTTCAACTATCTTTTCTCTCTCCATTCTCCAAATTGGGGGAATCTTTCTGTTTTCAGATTTTCTCCCCAATCAACTTTCTTCTCTCTGTCTTCCAGTTGGGGAATTTTCCTGTTTCCCTGATTTTCTCCCCAACCCGCTTGCTTCCTATCAGCTTCCGATTGGGGAGTTTTTCCCATTCCTCCACTTTCTCCCCATCCTGCTTGCTTCTCTCAACCTTCCCGTTGGAGTAAATTCTCTATTTTGGAAAAATTCACCCAATTCACGCATATACTTTCTCAGGACATAGTATAAATTTCCAAAAAATCCATAAACTATATGCATATCTGCACGAACCAACTAACCCAAGAAAGGACAAACCAACATGAAATTCAAAACCAACGCCATCCGTTTTCTCTTCATCTCCATCCTCGGAGTGCTGCTGCATTTCACCTATGAATGGTCGGACGACAACCGCATTGTCGGGCTGTTCTCGGCGGTCAACGAATCCACGTGGGAGCATCTGAAGCTGCTCTTCTTCCCGATGCTTCTGCTCACGCTGGTCGAGCTGTTCTTCTTCCATGAAAAAATGCCAGCCAATTACCTCTGGGCGCGTACCCTCGGAATCTTGTCCGGCATGATTTTTATTGTCGCAGTTTTCTATACACTGAATGGTATCCTCGGAACAAACTACGACTGGATCAATATTGCACTATATTTTGCAGGCGTTATCTTCGCCCTCTTCGTGGAAAATGATGTCTACCGAAATGGGAAGGCAGAAAAGCTCATCCTTTCTTCCGCGATTTTGCTCCTCTTAACCGCGGCATTTTTCACCTTTACGGAATATCCGCCACAGCTCGGCATCTTCCAGTAAATAATTTTTCTATCTCAATTGTTTTATTTGTCCATCCTCCATTTCATACACATGATCACATAATGCTTCAATATCTTCCCGGTTATGGCTTGCCAAAAGAATTGTCTTTCCTTTCTGCTTTTCTTTGCAGAAAATTTGACGCATCTCTTCTACCCCCTGTCGATCCAAACCATTCATAGGCTCATCCAATATCAAAACAGCAGGGTCTTCCATAATTGCCTGCGCAATTGCCAGACGTTGCTTCATTCCTAAAGAAAAGTTTTTTACCTTCTTTTTGGATTCCGGATCAAGTCCTACCATCCTCATTATTTCATGCAACAATTCCATGTTCTTTTTATTTCGAATTTCAAACAAATATTTTAAATTATTAATCCCACTTTCACTTTCCAGAAACGCCGGATTTTCAATAATTATCCCTGCATTTTTTATTAGTTCGCCACCAGATTTATATCTTTTTCCATCAATCAAAATCTCTCCGCTATCTTCAAATAATAATCCACATATACATTTAAACAGTACTGTTTTTCCTGATCCATTATGCCCTATAATTCCTGTAATTTCACCATTTGGGCAAACAAGCGAAACATCATTCAATACCTTTTGTTCACCAAAACTTTTTTCCAGATTCTTTACCTCGATCATTATCAAACCTCCATGCCTACGTTTCATTGATCCAATCAAATTCAGTATGCCTGATTCTTCTATATGCCGCAAAAAACGATAAACACATTATGC